>Ga0157364_1000077_pt1 | contig 39188 bp, 18 predicted proteins | sample AttsexASBM2_FD_111476 | JGI IMG/M metagenome (GOLD analysis project Ga0157364, IMG submission 111476) | Fungus gardens microbial communities from leaf cutter ant in Ribeirão Preto, State of São Paulo, Brazil - Atta sexdens ASBM2 | ecosystem: Host-associated > Fungi > Mycelium > Unclassified ...
ATATGATTTGGTAAGTCGTGTATTATTTGCGTGAGATCGAGAATGTGAATTAGATTAAGAACGCGAACAAGCTCTCAAATTAGTTTTCAAATTTGGAGATGCATTAAGCGTAATTATACTTTAATAAGATCCCTTTCAAGGGATGATGTATTTACGTAATCTATGCACGCATTGCGGAAGTTTCCTAGCTCTTCGAAGTTTGTCGAGGTGAAATTGAAGACAGAGTTTCTTCAAAGGAGAATCTGCAACACGGTATCTGTTCATCATTTTATTATAATAATTTTATAATATAATTTTTATAATATAATTTATTCGTTGACATAATTCCTTAAAATTACATTCTCTCGCTTTAAAAAATTACGAATTAAAGATTAAATATCTAACGATTTTTCTTTGATTATCTATTAAGCTATGAATACGATATTTGGACCTGGAGGCAATAAACGAGCGATGGTGGTCACGTATGCGCAATCTATGCGTTACTAATTGTGTCTGTGTTACTCAGTTAACTGTACTTTCGGGCGGTATCAGCACAGTATTCGCAATAGCGGTTTGCGAGAGATTGCAATTCTGCAACCAGGGACGAGAGAAGATCTCCGGAACGAATGTAGTTTGCATCTGCTTTTCTATTATCTCTTTCTTTCTCTCGTCCTCCGATTCTGCAGGCTCTTCTTTCAAATTCCAATGCGATACATTTACATACATCGTGCTGATGTGACTCACGATTAAGAGATTCTCCACGACGTGTGATCGCGGTCGCTACCGATTTATTGATCCGTCGAATAATATCGATCGCTGCAATGTATCTTACATTTTCAATGCTGTAACGCGAGATCGTGTGCAAAAGCCGAATGTAAATCAATCAATGTTCATCCATAGACTTTGCAAAAATTCGTTGCTCTGAAATTTCTATCATTTGCAGAAAATTATTTTAATTTTAAAGTAGTTTTTCTAATAAACCTTACTTTTTCAGGCAATTTTTTTATATTATTTTTAATATGGCAACAGAAGTAAATAATAAATTTATAATATTTAATGACGGTGATTCATATTCATAAGTTGGATCAAACATATGGCATACAGATTTGTCTTGTTATATAATTTACGACACATAACTCGTAAATATTTTATAAAAAGAATTTTTAAATAATTATTGGGACACAATAATATAAACATATTTATATACTGAAACTCATAAATTTCACAGTTTGTTTTGGATTATGTAAATTTAAAATATATTTTTTAAATATTTTTATATTACAGTCACTATAAGAAAAAAATGCGAAAATTCGCGTCTTGCATTTTCTTGAATATGTTTCAAGCAATTTCACTTTGTAAATGAGATTCTTGGCTTAAGCGTAGCTTCCGCGATACCATATTTCTTGAGAATTCCCGTAGTAATGGTCGCTTACAAAATGAAGTAATAGTCAGGGCGTGGGACGCTCTTTTTACAGCCCTGGTTATACTGCGTGGTGCTAGTATTGACCGGCGCCCCTTACTAACCGTGTTGAGAACATCAGAAACCGAAGTATAGCAACCCTCTTTGCGCCTTTCTACTCTTCCCAAAAGCTCGATTTTCCTTCGCGCTGTTTCCCCCTTTTACATGTAATATACTTGTATCTACGCATCTGCGTTCTCTCCAACTGTAATCCGATGATTTAGTTTAACAGAATATCTCTTTACGATTATTAGAATCGATACCGAACGCCGCAGAAATAGTCGGATCCCTTTCTCTTTCTCCTCCCTCCTTATCATTATATTTTTTGCCTAATGAAAATATCAAGGCACTAGTAATCTTTGAATCATAATTCCTCGAGAGGAAGAATTCTAAAGTTTTTCTCTTCGGAAATAATGAACTTGCAAGTGATCGTCGCTTCAATTGAATTTTAATTCAAGATCGATTTCCCTATATATCCAGTGACGAAAATTAAAAATTTGCGAGAACAAAGATAGTATCGTGGCAAAAAAAAAATTTCCCTTCGTTGGGGAAAAAGGTATTTCGGTTTTCCGCCGGGAATAGAGAGACTACGGTCTATACTATTAATTGTAGCCACTGGCGTTGGTCGCACCTGCATGTCACATGTACAGAATATCGCAGCGAGGCCGCTGCATCCGTAACGCATCTGCGAAATTGATTGCAGTCGGTCGCGCGGAAAGCGGACTGTTCTCTCCGACAAAGTAACGATGGCGCTGTGCCGTTAACGACATCGATTTTGGAGGTAATCAGAGCAGATGATTTTAATTAATACACGATAACGAAATCCCTCCCGCGGGATATCTGCATAATAAGCCTTCCGTCTTACGCGGGGCGAACACGGGAAGCGGGAAATGAGTCGGCGAGCTCGTTGCGCACCAAAATTTATCACGATTGCGTGATTACAAGGCGGTCCAGGCGTTAATTGCGTACACCGAATATCCCGTAATTTCCAGTTCACCGACGAGAAATGAGTTGTGTTACGTCGGGCGTTACGTGAAAAAAAGGATTAAGCCGATTCTTTGGAAAGAGAGAAAACGAAATTGATTTGTACCCTCGCGTGCCGCGGATTATTTAATTTATTTTCTTGTATTATTCTTTCCTCACCGGTTTCTTACATTCAGAAAATCGTCGTCCTAAAGATTTCCTACGCTTACACCGTAATATTCCTCCACGAGCAATTCAGATTAGGAATCTCATGCGCCTCATGTAAGAGATCGAACACCGTTTTTTAATTGATATATTTAGGATGAAATGAGAGATATGTAGATGCATAGAAGATAGAATGAGATATGCACAGAAAAAATGGTTTTGTTAAAATATCTAAAAATTGTTTAGCTAAATACAGATCTAGCTAAATAATAATTTTAATGAACTATCAAAATAATTTCGTTGAACTATCAAAATAATTATGTACAAGATGCTCAAACTGTTAGTATATCAAAATTTTTGTAGCATTGCTTATCATGCTCGAGTTTTCTACATAATTAAAATTATGTAGATTAACGAAATTATTTTCAAATTTATCTAGCTTTAACTTTTTAATACTTTTTATTTATTATTAAGCATATTTGTATTTAGCTACTTTTTTAATATTTTCAAAATCGTTCTTCTTTTTATATGGATATCTCATTCTAGTAGCTCCGAAAAATATTAATAAAATAATTATTAATATTATTTTATTTAATAATAAAATATTATTAAAAAAATATTATTAAAAAATATTATTAAATATATAAAATATTATTAAATTAAAATGTTCAGTATCTTATTTGAAGACCTCTAGAGACTAGATCTGAGATTCATATGGCACACCTGATTGCTGTAAAAACAATGATGAGCTCACATTGTGCTTATCATGCGCGATTTCTGGACGAATTAATTCGCGGATTAGTGTAACCGCTCGACCGTGTCCACTCAATAATTATCGTTTATATCTGGCGGCAATCATTATCAATTTCTAACATATCTATCTCTGGAATAGTTCATTTTCAGTGCATATACAATCTCTCAACAATCTCGTTACTCTTATCACGAAATCACCAAATTTTTTTATAACTAATAAATATCAAAATAAACATCGTAATATTTACTTCGCAATTTTTAACATTTTTTCCTCAGTATAATAAAAGGATTGATCAAAATCATTGTTACATATTAGGTATGGGAAAAAGTTCGTGGCGTTTTTTTAATGCCATCTAATGGAAAAAACGCCACGAACACACCTTTTCCCACACCTAATAAATATAAATTACACAGGTTATTAATTTTTCTATTTCGATTTCTTACAACTTCTTTCTGTTAGTTAGTGACGTTAAATAATTTTCAACACAACGCGGATAAGTGTCAGGAAGGCTAATCTTTAGGAGAGTTATCGCTCGCTTTGCTAATCTCTCGTGCTAATTGTGACACTATCATCGCAGCACTGCGATGACCGCCGTCAGAGACAGTAGGACAACTCGGTCGTCACACAAAAGCCACATTAAATACGGTAGGCTTTGCTGCATTCGTGTGATACGGGTCTGCATAGGTCTGCATTATCTAGAAACGGAAAATGGGGCACTTTCAGTAATAATTAATCACCTCTGATACGCTTATGGCGGCACCGCGATTCGAGAATGCACCTGTGCACGCAATTTAACATTATTTGGACGTCGCTAAAGAATTCCGCGATGGAGAATCAATATAATTCCGGTGCAATCAGACGCATGAATAGCGTTTCGGGACTTCTTTCTGTGTATGGATTTACTCGAGGTATTTGAGACCGGAAGAGAAAGAGAGACGCAATTAAAATCCCAATTAAAGAAGTCCGTGACGGACAACCGTGCCTGGCGAAGTGTAACAAGACACGAGAACAGCTTCATCGTTCGGCAGTTCGCCGTTCGGTAATACGTGTATGTTTATTGAGAGCGCGATGACGGAAAGGTATTATATTTGCATGGCGGAGGTCATTATCGCGCAGCTTAAGTCGCTCCTCTGCTTCGCGTCTCGCGTCGCAGACACCTTGGAGTCACTGGACGACGCGATACCTCCATTAGTCGCGATTCACCCTTCCTTCCTTCCTTCCTTTTCCTCTTTGCTTCCTCCTCGCATTTCCTCGGCTCTGTATTTAACTTGCCTTGCGATAAGGCACATTCGCAGGTGCGCTGTGCACAAGTCTATCATTCCTTGAACAATTCGCGATCGGTTTGGCTTACAATCGAATGCAAAAAATGAACGAATATGGTGACATTGTGTACAAGATATTTCCGACACACATACGATTTAGCAATATCAGGAAAAATATATCACCGTTTGAGAAACTATATATCCATATTAGGACTTGGTACACTTCTCGGCCGAAAAATACATGCCGAGCCCTGATCTACATTAATAACAAAATTAAATTTTAAAATAGGTAGGTCACAAATTTTTAAAATTCTATATCTTTTCCCTCATTTATAAATAAAATTTCCTGATTTTCAATAATATTTTGAAATATTTGTACTTTTGTCTCGAGAAACCGTTAAATATTTCGTTGAGAGATTTAACATAGCAATGTAAATTCATTTTAATATTGTTGACACTGTATTTTTAATGGTTAAATTAGTATGGTATTCAAAAATGCGTAGGTGTGATGTACGTATATTAATCTTCTTTAAAGCCAAGAATTTTAATTTTCTAGAAAATGTTATAAAATTTCTTGATTTTACTTGATTTTCCTGGCACTATTTTCAATTTCTCTAATAATTCCCTGATTTCCTTGATTTTCAGTTTTGTATCAATCTGATAGGCATAATATGTACCTAAGTTTCAGAGCGAATCTCAAAAGCTCAAATTACCGAGATATCAAAATTAGAATCTTTTAAAAAAGATACCGCAATTTAAACATACAATTATTAACTATTAATTAGCGAATCGCATTCAATACCGCATTCAATACCGCATAAACGGTTCTCACTTTCATTATTTTTCATCCATCGAGTTTCTCCAACTGTAATAATTGACTTACAAGCTTCCACGGCTGTTAATCTAATATTCTCAGCTTGAAAATAGAAATTTCTATTTTACTGATTAAAATGCGTGTACGACAGCGTATAAAATTATCGGTTTGCGTCGTGCCTAATCGATTTAGTGTTGAATATGGCTATTCATTCGAATTTCAATCTCACATGTTACACACGTATTCAGCTAATAGATTTGCGAATGAAAACTCGAGCGAGATCAAACGAGTGTGTTTGTGGTATTAAAAGTGAAACGTGAATCGACTATCGATATGTGAGTGATTCGTAGTAAATAAGGTAGAGAATTAAAAATTCATATTTCCCACGCAGAATATAAAATATTCAGACAATGTTGACAAGAAAAATGAAGAAAACAAGAAAACACCAGCAATAAAAATATCGTCCTATGTTAAATTACCACGCCGCCTGATAAAAATGCACGTCGAGGTTTGAAAATAAAAAATATACGGGGCTTACAAAAAAATAAAAAATTGCTAAACAATTTATAACGTAACGAATGTCGTAAATTTCTCGCAGATATTTTAACGTGCATGTTCGCGATGAATAATATCACGAGCGTAGCAGATTTCCGCAGACACGAAAAATATTTTTAATCAATCATTGTGAAATCTCGAAAAATTAATCGTGAAAGAATTGAACCGGGCAATGAGGGGAAAAATATCGTAACGCAAGACAACTGCCAGAAACAAAACGGGACGAGGATTTACCGAAGAGGGCAGAAGCTGGGCGTTTACGAGGCGCCACGACGACGGCGCCTCATCGATCTGACCAGCCGAATACCGCAGCCACTTACGATATACACCAATTGGGTACCACCGTTACAAAGGATCTACATATCTGCAGAGAGAGAAAACAAGACAGGAAGAACTGCCAATCATCACTGCAAAAAAAAATCACAATCGACCTGTACGTTTTGATATCTACGCGTGGTTAAATCCTTTAAGCCCTGAACTATCGGTCTGTCAACTGTTAAATGACAAAGACAAACGGATTTCGCCATATATCGACTATAGATATAATGTACTATATACCACTTTTATATCGCTTTTATATCGATTTACCAAAATATTCGAACAAACCCTTCAAATGCTTTTTACTTTCAAAATCAAGATAAAAGTCGCGGTTACACACATCGCGTGACAAAAGTAATTAGACCACATACCTTTGAACTCAAAAGCTATTATTAAATTTATTGAATTTATTATTAAGTTTATTATCTCATATTTGTGTTATTTATTAAACTCGGAGCACTTTAATAACATTCTATATATATTCTCGGCCGCACCCGTCTGTTAAACTAAAAGGATGTCATTTTTAAACATGAAAAGTGACACGCGGTATCAGTTAAACAAACTGATATATCGATCGTACTTGTCCGACAAGTCGAAATATATTAAGAGTGCCATGCAGCCACATTCGCGTGTTTCGATAGGACGTTCGATAAAAAATAGCAAAATAGCCGGCATTTGCGTGATTCGCATAATATTACAGGAAAAAATCCAGACGCGATAAGCATATTATAATGAAACCCAGGAATTGCAACATAAAAATATCACGATAAGATATTTTCGAGAGAAATATTCTGATACTGATAGCAAAAATAAGCTGCTGATATGAATAATGATTAATGATTTTTACATAAGCTGCCTGAAAAAATGAGACACAGATTTGTTTTTTTTATAATATGATTTGTTCTTTCTATAATATAATATCATCTTATATATCTTCGAAGATGATTATTATAAATAAATCAAATAGATAAAAAAGGATCAAATATGGATCAAATATCTTCTATTTTTTTTTTTACGGTTAAGGCTATATCTTGGTGCTTAATTTATATGTAAATTTTAATATGTTATAACATAATAATTATTATAAATACATCTTCCAGCTATATAAATTGCGTGCTGATTTCAGACTTGAAACGCAAAACTGAAGCTGAAATAATATCATAAATTAAATAGATCGTCAATTTAATAGTGGTGTAAATATAAGCATCTTAGGACACAGTAAAGATCTTATCAATGATTATAAATATAATAATTATTGTAAATACAAATTGGAATTATCAACAAAATTATTTTATAATAATGAAGTTACATTTTATTTGTATTTATATGCGAACGTGCTGTTTCGCGAAAATGCTGTTTGCACGTTTGGTATGAGAACCGCAGCTTAGCTCAGACGGTTGGAGGATACATGCATGGCGATCCACCAACGCCCGTTTACGTTCTCCTGGTAGATTGCTTTACTTGATGGAAACTTGGGCACTCTCTCTCCATGATTCACCGCCGAAGAAACCGGCGCGCTTCCTCTTTGTCTTGCGCAGGGATAACCTTATCGAGATTTACTTGCGAGATCCACCCGACCAGTTTGGCGTGTACCAAATAACACAGATCCCTTCGTATGGATCACTTATTTCATTGAAATCTTGTCTCTCGCGTTCTTCAAAGCGCAGCGATTGGCCTAATCCAAAAATTTGATCAATTTTTTTCTCTTCTTTTTTTCTTCAATCGCATCACATGATAACATTGTTATATGTCCATTCTTGTCACGGCGACACAAGACGTATAAACGCTAAGACTTGTATAAACGCTTATCTAATCACTAGATCATACGATAATAATCACAAAGTCCACTCTTTGGAGCCTGGATTTCATCACGAAGGAATTATGCAAATAATGATTTAACTGCACCGATCATTTTCACGCATAATTCATAATTTTAATAAAAGTCGTTAAGCCCTAACTTATTTCATTTTTATCACGCAATGTGCATTTGCGTTCTGTCTCGATTCCCTCCCTCCCCTCCCAGTCATAGATATGTACATATTTGCAAAGTGAACGATAAGAATGCGCTATTGTGCAAAGAGTGCGTTGTGTTAGCGTGATTCAGTCGATGTGTCTAGATTTGTCACTAGCGCGGAATGTCAACGTGACCGGGGAACCACTGCCGGTAATAAGCGGAATCAGACGTACGCCAACTCGTTCTTCTGACCGCCGGGTTCTGAACAGGCTGATATTGCTCAACAGGTTATTCCCTACGTGGCTTTCTAAACGCGTCGTGTCGTTGACGTCACTTATCTAGTTACTACGAGTGACGGTTCTCAAGTCATAACACTCTTCGCGACAACATCTGCGTCAACAGGACACAATTCGATTACAGAGTCTGTTATCTTCTCGATCGTATTTTCTCTCGAATCATATCTGTATGTTCGCTGCTGTATTAGTCTTGTGTCGCTCTCTTTCGTTATCTTTTAATGATATCTGAAAATTTTCCTTAATCTGCAAAGACGAGGCGTATGAGAAGTACTGTGTTGGAGAAGTGTCCACTTCATGCTCGCCTAGTAATATCTCGGCGTTGTCGAACATTGCGCACATCCCTCAGATCCGCGCGCGCATATCACTACGTTGAAATTACTCACCTCAAAAGCGTCTGATCACATTCCTTTTGAATCTACTGCACTGCGACTATCGGAGATTTTAATGCGATCGTTAGAAACGCAGCTGAAATTTTTGTAATGAGAAATCAATTGTGTTATAAATATATAGCTGTTGAAAAAATGAAATTAATTGATTTTTGCCGCCTTATAGAAGTAGAGTAATCCATATAGGATTTTACAATCTCCAATACTAGGCCAGTACTGACTCTCATAATTCAGGTACTGATGCAATATTGGCAAACTACAGATCCATTACTGACTAAGTACTGGATAATAACTTGAGCCTAGCACTGGCTAAGTACTGAATGATAATTTGAGCTCAGTACTGACAGATAATAGCTCAATCATTTGCCAGTGATGACCTAGTACTAGATTGACAGAACTTTTGCCGTTTAGTTGATAGTTAACACTGGCAAAGCGTTGGTTTAATTGTAACTACTGGCGACCGTGTATGGGAATATTTTTTTTAATGATTAAGTAATTATATTGGGTTGTCCGGAAAATTCGCCGCAAAAGATTTAAATTTAATAAATGTATACTACAATAAAATTTAAATTTTCTTTTGCGTTTCAATTTTCCTTCAAAATCGGCACGAACTTTCCGGATAATCTAATATATATAGATAATGTGTGCGTGTGCGCGTGCGTGTGTGTGTATGGGTGAGTGTGTGTGTGTAGTGAATGAATAAAATTTTATATATTAAAAAAAATCTTCTGTTAGATACCAAAAGAATAATGATAACCCCATTCCTTAAGTTAAATAACATTTTGTTATTTTTAATTTCCAAAATGTAAATCAATCCATTTCTATGATTAGTTTCAAAGTAAATAACATCCAATTAACATCCAATTATGTATTTAACAAATAATAATAAACTAAGCGAATTTGAACTCATTAGTGCGCGCATGTTATTGAATTAGTGCATATTAAAATTATCATACATTGATTTAATCTAAGTGTAAAAATGCAATCATTCAAATTATAAAATACATATTTTATTTGAAACAATAAAATGTATTTCACGATTTAAGTGTTTTATATTAAACACATATTTTTATAGCAATTTGTGTACGACTACTTTAATGCACCGAATGCATCCAATCGAATTTATAATAAGTTTGAATAAAATTTAATACATATTCTTAAGTTTAATTCATATTCTTAAGTTAAATTATTTAACCTCATTGTTTCAGTTAAATATTAAGTAGGAACAATGACGATCTATAGAAACAATTAAAAATAACTCAAATTATGAGTATAATTTGAATTATAAATTTAATAGTATAAGATGAACCTAAATCTTGTATATTTTATAATTTACGATCCTCTATACGTGATTCCTTTCAATTCTCGATGTAGAGAACAGATTATCTTTCACAGATAGCAGTTCGATACACCTAATCAACCGTAAAACTGTGAATTAGCCACGAGCGAATAATCCGTTTACGAATCGCGTGAAAGGAGATCATAAAGGAGATCCTGCGATAATGCCTTTGCGTCGAAAGTTTGATCAGCATGACTCGACTCTAAATCAGATCGACGAACGGGATTTCGTTATACGGTGTTCCATCAAGATTGGACATACTTTCATGTGTATATATATATATATGCAGACGTGTGTAAGCGAAGCGGTGCGCCGGCGCGTCATGGGAAGACGACCGCACAACCGCCACGAATTTGCGAATCACTTCCTCGCCGGAGATACTGCCTTACTACGAGGTTCGCCAATTCGAAGGCCTGACGGTATTTCTGAGCCCTTCCTTCGTACATCGTCCGCGTACATACAAACGCGAATATTACACACAATGACGTTCGCGCCGCCGCGTCGCGCTGCGTCAATATCTTATCGCGAAAATGACGGCGACGCAACGACAGAGACAATCGCGTGACTGATTAAAGGAATGGAAACAATTTTACACAATGTGCAAAAAAATGAGAAGCGACTCCCATGGACTTGTCGACCGATTAGACATGGCCAAGACTTCTTCCATGAAACATGGCTCGCACGTCTAGTGCTTTCACTTATATACTCGATATCAGAAGCAATTTTTATTGCTCAGTTGACTTTTATAGATTTTACTGTCTCATAAATTCCATTGTTCGTTATCAGCTAAAAGTAATAATTATATAACTATAACGATATGGAAACGTAAATTATAAGAAAGAATTTTTTAGAACAAGAGAGAGAGAGAGAGAGAGAGAGAGAGAGACTATATTTTAGAATATACTTGATAGATGTTACTGTCTAGAGCTCTATATATAAAAGAGTGCAATCCTCTTATCTGAGCTGAATGCAACTTTCCTATTGGTTATTTCGATTACCACTTTTGACCTGATGGTCTTTCATCAAATAAGCACTTACATATAGTAATTCTTTAATATGATACAGTTATTAGAGCAAACATGGCAGATCTAGCACTATATTTTTATATATAGAGCTGTAATTATTCTTCTCTTCAATTTCTACGAAAATAGATCTATAGAGACATTGGTAGCGTTCAGCAGAGAAAATTGCTTTGCAACTGTTATAAAATTCTGTAATTAATATTAGGTGTAGTAAAAAGAAATCCATTATTTTTGCATGAAATTGAATGGAAAAATAATGGATTTCTTTTTACTACATCTAATATATGCTTGATCTCTCTTATTCTTAGTTCCTTACTGGATCTAGACGTATAAATTAATCATATTAAAGAATTTTACAACAGTTGCAAAATTGCTTTCTCTGTTGAATGCAGCCATTATTGATTGAACGAAAGACGCTTTAACGTCAACTACACACGCGACGCGTATGAGCGAACGATATCGCGGTAAGAAGGCGCGTGGTAATGCGAATTTGCGAATCACTTCCTCGCCGAAGATGCTACCTTGCTAAGCGGTTCGCCAATTCGAAGGCCTGACGGTATTCCCATGCCCTTCCTTCGCATACCGTCCGCGTGCATACACGTGAATGTCGCACGTGACGTTAACGTAATCGCTCGTCAATATCTCATCACGAGGACAACGATGACGGCGATATGGAATTATGCGGTTAGAAGGTAAAAATCACCCGATTTAACGTCAACTAATAATAACATAACATCAATATTATAATTTTATGGTCAATATACTAAATGACTACGTTTATAAAGTACCTTTAATCAGATTTAATAACATCCGTAGTTATGAAACAGGTTAAGAAATAGATCGTAGATCCTCTGAAGAAAAGAATAACTGTGATTGATCAGTTTCATAACTATGGATGTTTATGATTATTAAATATATGATTATTAAACCCAATTAAGAGTGCCGTGTAAATGTAGTAAATGTAACTGTTAAATATAACAGTTACATTACATCTATATTGTTGAGTGTGAAATTATAACATTAATATTATGTTACTGTTAGTTGATGTTTACTGGATATGGTCTCGCATAGCACGCATGATGTGTAAAAATAATATGTGAGAAAAACGAGGAGTGTAGATACGCGTTGGTCAACCGACCAGACATGGCCAAGAACTTCCTCCGCATAAAACACGGTATGCCTGAGACATGTCTGGCGCCTCTGTCTCATTATTACACTTATAGTCGGCATAAGAATAGAACAGTTTTTACCGCTTGGTTGACCTTTACGAGTAAATTCCTTCTTTCGTTATCAGCTAAAGTAATAATTTCTATACGTTACAAATATAAAAAAATCTATATACTTTTAACAAGAGAAATAAAAGAGAGAGTTTATTATTACTCTGTATTCTCTAAGAACAAACAAATCAAAGCATGATATAAAGAACAAAAAAATCAATATATAAATACAGAGAATAATACATAAAAGAATGACATGTTCGGAAATGATACAAAAAGAGCAAAGCATAAAGAATTGAACGGAGAGAGAGAGAGAGAGAGAGAGAGAGAGAGAGAGAGAAAAGGAATATATTTAATGTACTCATGGATATTATTGCTGTGATTGTAATTACTACGAGAGTGGACCTATGGAAATGCTAGCGATTGAACGAGAAACGCTGTAACGCGAGACGCGAGAGCGCGAGACGCCAAGTTGAAACTGCGCGGGATTAATTAGGGGTATGCGTCGCTAATGACAACATGAGGCGTGTGTGATGCAGCGCGTCACTTGCGAGCGTGGTGTCACGCGACGCGCACGGTAAGTTTGTTCATCAGGAGAACAGATTCGTGCGGAAGGCTTGGAGGTAATACCCTTATCTCTCCCTCTCGGCAATGTTAGATAACCGCAATGACGTAATAATGGCGTATTCCCTCTCGCCAACCATTACTGTTTAGAGAAATAATATACGAGTATAAAATCATCTGTGTATATAGGAAACAATACAAAAGATGAAACTTATGGAAATAATAAGGTAGTTTCGTAAGAAAGAAAATGAATTCGACATTTAAATATGTATCTATATCTATTAATATTTCTAATCTTTTGTACCTTATTTATTGTTCTTTAGTTCTTTTTAAACGTAATATTACATTGATACGTATGTGCGTTTATTTGTTACACGATAAATGATTATTCTCGTAGCAACAAAAATGCATCTATGCGATGCAATTCCGTTTTCGAAGAATACAAACGTTCTATACAATAATTTAATTTTTTTTATTTTTATATACATTAAATTTTACTGCTGAATGTGATAAAGAGACACTGCTACTATTTTGAGAGTAGTGAAATAGTCGGAGCGAGGCGTTGCGAGATAGCGCGAAAAATCACATATCTTGCCGTATCATCGCGTTTCCATCAAGACAATCCCGCGATCTCGCATTCCGATGACAAAGGTGTACTTTTTATTAACACCGATCTCTGGCCCTGTTTTTGTAACACAACGACTTCTCGATGAATCTGATCTCCTAGTGATGTCGACTGGGTAACTTCAGTCAAGTGTGACCATCTTGTAAAACGTGTAACTTAGAACATCCCGCGCGGATCATCGAGAGCGTAATCCATTCTTCTACCATTTCACGAATCTCGAAACAGTTTCCATCGAATAAAGTTGTAAAATTACGCGACATCGAATGTGACATTCGTGACAACTGCAATTTGCCAAATGCCTTTGCCGAGCAATCGTCACTCGTAATTTCTGTTACATTTATCTTGCAAGAGAAGCGACATCTTTTAGGCATTACGTAAGTCATTTCTCTGTATAATGATTGCAAAATTCAATGTAAAATATATTAAAATATAAAATATGCAATAATATTCCTCGATGTATTGCAAAGAATAACAGCGATTATTTCGTTTTGTGCATGTAATCTAACATATTTAATAAATATAGTATATTGCGCGCATATATATATATATATATATATATATATATATATAATATTTATATAAACGAAATATTATAAATCTGTAAATTTAATTTGAGTGTAGTTTTTATAGTTAATAGATTTCTCATTTCTAGTTTGTTACACATGCACACATAGAGACGTTGCGTACAATATAATGTCTACTAAAACATATTTATTATAGTAATTTTATAAACAACTAGAATTCTATAACACGATTCGCTGTTTTTTACATTACGTCTGTTTGAACATTTCGTTAAATCTACCAAAATTACAAGCTTTTCCCTGAAAAATTTTATATATCGAAGCAGGAGAACAGAAACTCACTAAAGTCGCGTGACATCGATCCAAATAATTTCGCGGTTGCGACCTCCTGGTTAAAAAAGGAAGAGAATTTCATAATTATAAATAAAATATTGTCCAAATTTACATCCCTTCCGATCATCACAAGTCATCATGACTTAACAAACTCTAAAAAAAAAATAGACAAAGATATTAGACATACGACTAAAGCGCTAATTTAAATTCACATTTGACTAACATGCTATGTTGAGTTCAATAAATAAATGCCCGCACGCTTAACGTCTCCAACGCAGCACCTGGATCGTGAAAAAACCGATATGTATATATAAATATATTATTACAACTAATATTTTTCAGACAAATGATCGCCATTGTGATTTTCATGACGATTTCTTGCGTGTAAAATCCGCGAAGGTGAACGCCGGTCTACGGTAGATCTCACCCCATAGTGCGAATTGACGGTTATTTCCTGGACTCAAGTCTAGATCCAAGTCTCTCTCTACGACATACAACGGCCATAATAAGAGCAACGCGGTGTTAATAACGGACTCGGTAAAAAGCCGATTGACAATCAAGTGACAATACATTTCGTCGGCGATCAGGCCGGCATGCCGTCGGCGGAGCTCCATCGACTATGCGGCCGTTGAAAGATTTAGCAGTCGGCCCAACTTCAGAGCTACCAGGTAGTAGGATAGCATAAAACACGATGCCTCTTGCCCAGGCCATTGCCGACGAAGCCGATGAAGGACTCCCACCTCCGAGAGAAGGAGTATCTCTCCTTCCCGCTGTGTAATATAATTTATCGCGCGTCATGAACGCAACAAGAACTCGGTAAGACCGGCAAGTCCGACGGGCGCACGAAACGCTTCGCAAGAAAAGTAATTGTGATAATAAATTAGAGGCAAGATAATAATAAAGACTGTTACAGGAAATTTAGCATTAAGATGAGGGAGATGTTAGCAGAATCTTAATTTCGGACTTAATTATTCAGCTCGTTGAAGACTTTGTGAAAATGACATGATCTCTCTCGACGATCTTATCAAGAAAAGATGATTTCCAACTTCATCAGAACGACATTATATGCACTTCCTATTGATTATAGACCGTAATTTGAATTTCATCGTCTCAATTTTATCAAGGTTAGACTCAAGTTAGTGAATAATGCATCTTAATGCTCGTGGAGCTAGCGATAGTTCGCGATCTCGAAAGGGCGTAACGTAGGAGTGTCCAGAAAGATCGGCGGTACCAAAGAATTGCGGCCGAGCCGCAATGGATTTCGCGCGCACCTCGTTACTTAAGGAGGAAGCGGCCGCCGCGAAACCGCGTACCGGTCTGGGTGGAGTTACCCGCGGCGTTGTACCGCCTTTGACAAATACTTGGAAACAGGATAGCAGGAGCAGAACCGGAGAAAGAGAGAGGGTGAATCGCCGTTGGGAAGCGAAGAATCATGCAGTAACGGATTACGCCAACTCAATGAGAACCTTGATATAATTACCGTATCAATAATCATCTTAATCTTATTTAAAGTTTATTAAAATTTCACTTGGAAATCACGAAACATTTTAAAAAGTTCGCCTTTAAATTTTGATATTAAATTTAATTTACTTAGGGTTTAATTATATTAAAATGAAAAATATTTTAGCTCAAATAGCTCTCATTTTTTATCATCATTATTTACTTGTATATATGTTATATATTTATATATATTAATATATTCACGCGCGTGTCATTTTATTAATATTTATAAAATAGTATTAATAAATCCTAGCCCGTATTAATAATTATTATTAATATAAAAAAACGGAGCCAATGAACAAGAAACAAATTTTTACGTATTTATATGAATAATATTTAGATAGGAAAAAAATATTGCTTTATAAATTCTAAAGAAGAGACTAATATACGTATATTGCGAACGAATGAAGCGGAGAATCTTAATTCTTTCTAAATGTGACTGTATAAAAATAGACAACAGAAAGCGATAATTTTTCGCAAGTAGATTCAGTTCCCATTCAAAATACGAATCTCAAAAATTTAGTGAGATTATCTCTATTATCTGTGTCGAAAATTTGTTAGGATTAATTAATTAATAATTTAACGAAATTAATTTCTAAGATTTATCGAATTTATTTTTAAGTATCTAACCGATAGATGTCATTTATAAGCAAGATTGTCACAAAATTGGAAATCAGAGAAATCAGGAAAAAGTAAAGGATTTTGTAAAAATTTTCTGGAAAATAAAAATTCTTGATTTTAAACGTAGTAATTAACATTTCTGAGTTAAATTGTTCTTTCAAAATATTTGACGATTTTCAAATCAGGGTGAAAATATAAAAAAAATTCGAAATATTATTGAAAGCATGAGGAAAAATCATGAAATTTTATCCAAAAATCAAGGAAAAGTTATGGAATTTTGAAAGAAGAATGAGAAATTGGTGACAGCTCTGATAAGGGATACGAAACATGTCGATCCATCACTGCGGAAGCAGTGAAAAGAGAAGGAGTATGCACGGCCCACTTCCTTTCCACCGAGGAGTGCTCATCGAACGCGGTCGCTGGCGATCGCCACGTGCCCGGTCTGATCCCGCTCGAACATGTTCCCCTGCGAATGCAAGTTTCGAGTGTGACCCGGCCTGGGGACATGGGCACGTTCTCGGCGAAGGTCAACGGACTCTTCCGTTGCTCCACTACACCGTCCGCGGGATATGCGTGGGTGTGCACACGTGCGTACTTACGTGCGTACGTACGTACGTACGAGCATGCGTGTGCCCGACGCCCGACGGCGGGCGGGTGTCCGCCCAGCGTCGCATCGCGTCGCTCCCATGGAGTGCACTCGTTATCGACATGATCCCCCCACCACCACGTCATTGCGGGTGAACGCGCGTCGAGGCATCGCCGAGGGGATACCGACCAACGAACGAATCATGCTTCCCTACTACGTTGCGCGGCAGCTCGACATCTTGCGGTCCGCGCGGATTCCTTGCCGCGCGACGACGAGATGAGTGCGACACCGCGGAATGCACGCGCGCACGCTCGGCGTCCCGAATATGAAACCATATTGAAACGCGCCGCTGCGAATACCATGGACGATGTATTTCGGTGGCTGCCTTATTTGCCGCGTTATTGTCCACGATGGAATGATTTGCCGCAACTTGCTTTCAGATCGCAGCTTCTGCAGGTAAAATAAAATCGGTCGCAGTCATCCGCAGCGAGAAAGAAGAGAGAGGAGAAAAAAGATTGCAAGGAGATTTAAGCAGAGGAGAGATGAGTCTTATCGCACTCTCGTGCGCGATCAATCAGCATGATTAATGGGTGATTGATGACTTTAGGAGTCAGTTCACCACGAGATAAAATGTATAAAAATTATGTAAGGAGGGAGAATAAAGCAAAAAACAAAATTGAAATTGGCTGATCTAAAGAGTAAAAGAGTAAGAGTTTGAAAGATAGATTGTTCTTCTTTTATATCAGTTATTTAATTTTTATTATGTAATTGGTTTATTAATTCGATGTGAATCGATTTTCTAAGATTGTTGCTTTCCCACCATTAAATATTTCATGTAATTTAATTGTGTATTTTTTGTGAAGTAAAAAATATAAGTCTTTTTTTTTCTTTTTTCCCCCAATTTTATTCAAATAATAAAATGCTCGTGAAATATGTCATAATTTAAAAAATTCACAAACTAATTCGTATCGAGTAAATATTTACAAAATTGCAAAATTGCAAAATTGAAATTTCAACGATATTTAATATTAAATACTGATTTTTCGGTTATTTTTATCTCTTTTGACTTTTCGTTCAAATATTGATGTGATTTTTATTTAAAAAATTGCGTAATTAATAATGTTATAGCTATAAAATAATATAAATGATAAAAATATTTCTATTTTAAAAAAATCTTCACAAGATTCAAAGTTTTATATAAAAATGCAAGAATAATTCATCTTGAAAATATTTTGTAAATAACTAATCTTATAAAAAAGATCTTACGAAGATAAAAAAAAAGATGTATTTGACATCGCACCACTACTGCGTCACTTCATATTATAAATGTTACAGATATACTTTGTGAAGAGGAACTTTAATGTTTTTGCAGCTAAATTCGAAAAAACGTATTTTGAAATTTTTTCTTTCAATATTGAACTCCGATCAATTAGACCCCATTTTCGGCCTACAAGGAAGACTGTCTATTTTCTGTTTTATAATAAATAATAGATATTTTTATTCAAATTTTCTTCAATGCATCTTTGATTGGATTATAACTAAATTAACAAATCATTAGAGCTTAATTCGTCCGAACTTAAAAACATTTTTACTTAGAACTGTCTGAATAGAACTGTCGCGAATAATTTTTCTCCTGTCTTAAACGAAACGTTTCAAAAATCAAATCAACTTCGTAAAATAAAAAGTATACGAAAATTTAAGGAAATTGAAACCTAACCGTGTTGTCTTGGTACTGAAATTGACGATAATCGATATCGTTAATTGGTTCGGCTTTTGCGTGATTCGAATGGGACGACGGTTTCGCGCCGATGGACAAAATCGACATCTCGTGGCGATGACTTTGCGACGGAGTGCGGACACGTGACTGCATCAGTGCGCAGGGGCGGCTGGGGATGGTCGTCGATGTTGCGGGCGCAGTGTTTTCACGACGTCGATTTTCACGTGACAGTCCACAGAAGTGCGCGGGAATCCGGTCGTGTAATGGTGTGAGACCTGAGGCGACATTAAGTACGCACATCTTACGACGCACGATAAACGCATTTCCTGACGTTCCCTTATCACCCTGCCGAAATGCCGGAGGAGGAGAATTTTTGCAAGAAAATGTCAAAAGCCACCAGGGGAATACACGCAATCAGCGATGCCCTGGTGAACGCGAAACTGGCATTTGGTAAGGATCGCGAGATACCATGAGGCTTTCTCGAAATATTGTAAATATCGGCCGTTTTATTTGAATTTCTCAGTACAATTTGGTTATATACTGCAGCAAAGATGTGTCAGCAAGATAACAAAAGCATGATAAACATTGCGTTATTCTTTGTTCTATATATAGCACTCATTGTTTGTGCTTTTAATGGTCACTGTTTGTCAATTTTTTAAGGTCAGTATTAATAGTTCTTATTTTAAGACTGTCATCTTAAATAATATCTTAAGATGCTAATATGGTTTATTATATTTTAAGACTGAGACAGTCTTAAATGTAAGAATCGACTAATGAATATTGATCTTAAGTCTTCTAGTATTATACTTGACAAGTATATTAATATCTGAAGAATAAATACTCGATGTTGAATGCTTTGTATTTAAATGCTACATACAATTTTATTAACCTATTCCATGTAACAAAAAATCTGGTTCCAATAATTACAATACTCTACAACTAGGGTTCCTCGACGATTCCGTATGGGCTGATGGACTTCTGGTTTTCTACGAGGTTTTTCGCTACCTGGAGGGTGCCATGATTAGATTAAGAAACACCAAAATTGGATTGCTTCCACTCAGTGAACTTCAACGTACAGAGGCTTTCGAGCGCGATCTTGATCATTATTTGGGAAAAGGATGGAGGAAAAACTATAGTCCCAGGTACAAAAGCTGCATACAGTAACCATATATGATAATGTTGTGAAAATAAAATCGTTTTATTTTCCTACGCTTACAATAAAGATATCAGTCTTTTACAATAGTATAATTAATATAATTGGTAAATAGTAATTATTACAGAAAAGAAATCTTAATCCTACAAGTCTGTTTTATAAATTTTAGAGATAGCGTCACCAAATATCTGATGCGTTTGAGAGAAGTGGAAGACACGGATCCCACTTTATTAATGGCATATATTTATCATCTTTACATGGGTCTCCTCAGCGGCGGTATCATTCTACGTAAAAAAAGGCAAATCGTACAGAAGATTTCGCCTTTCAAAGCGCAACCATCGAACGATGGTAATAACGTCACAGACTTTGGGCAAAACAGTATATTTCAATTAAAGCGTGAATTACGTGAATCGATGAACAGAATCGCGGAGACATTGGATGAGGACACAAAAAATAAACTTATCGAAGAAAGTAAAATAGTCTTTGAATTGAATAATGAAATTATCAAAAGTGTGCAGACGGGCAGTCATGTTTTTGAAAAAATATTCTATTTTATTGGCCCAGTTTTATTGGTTCTTTTCGTCCTGATAATCGTCCTCAATATCCTTTACAAATACATTATACGTTAATAAAAATATTATACGTTAATTCAATTAACGCTAATTTAACGTCAATTTACTTAAAAAAAAAAGATAAATTTTTGTTCGGCCGAAAAGTGCTAATATCAAAATCGAAATGTATAATACCACATTACGCGCTGTATCTCTCGCCTTTCTATAGTTATATATAAATGAATTATTATTATTATTTGTACAACATAATTTAAGAATATTCTGTTTCATACAGTTTATAATGTCGAAAATATTGAATTACCAAGATTTGGTAAAATTGACAAATTTTATCTATTATGTTTTAAATCTGCAAAGAATGCTTTTTAAATCTTATTTGCAATTTGCCTACAGCTTTCACGAAAAAGTGACTTAATATTTCTCTTTCTACCAGATCTTTCTCTATAATCAGTTTTCGTAATAAATTCAAAGTGTTGAATCTTCTTTGAATTTATCGTTATCATCACGTTAAGAATAGATATGTATATTAGACATATAAACAACACAATAAAGATATAGTACTTCGAGACTATTAAACTAAAACTAATTTAAACTTAAGACTCCTGTTCACTTATCACTATTATTTCAGAATAAAAATTCTTGCAAAATATCTGAAAACTTCCCTTTTATTTCGTTAATTAGTGTGCGTTCCATTTAACATTTGCCCTTGCGTGCATTATTTCATCCTTGTTTAATAATTGATAACAAGGATGAAACGATGCTCGCGAGAGTTGTGAATGTTAAAACGCACTCTTAATAAATAATTTTATATGTAAAAATGAATTATGTAAAAAACGAAATAAATTATGTTTACAATTATGATAAACTATTAAATTAATAAATGATGAAGTATAGAAATAAATGATTTAATTTCTCTTTGAAACAAAAGTTTTTGTATTTCAAGTCTATTCTATCGATTAATTTTATTGAAAAATATTTCTATTTAAATATAATTTTTTTGCTTTCTGTAGTTCTTGCTTCTGATGTCGTAATCTGAGGTAGTAGTGATGAATGAATTGAAGCTTTAAATTTATTAATATCAATTTTATAAATATTATGTAATATGTACGATAATGCATAAAGATACATTATCGTACATGTAATATAACACACGCATTATTATTGACCAGCAAAGATAAAAGATAGGAAAAGTAATACAGATGAAGTTAATAGCTATCGAATCTAATTCGATATCTGAACTTCTCCTATGTTGATAATCCATTCTTCCAAATTATTATGTACATGACTACTTTAGAACTTTTAATATCGCCTGGATATCAAAAGAGAAATTATCCCAAGTCTTTACGCGAAAATCAAAGATAGGATAATTTTGTTTGTAATTCTTCATTAAAAGCAGCGAACTATCATGTCCCAGACTTACGAAAGGAATCGGTGGAATAGTTTGAAAATCTTTTTGTAATTTGCGCGCAGCTTCTCCGAATAGCATTGACTTGATATTTCCTTCTGGCAGACTTTTTTTACGAAAATCTAAAAGAGAGAAATCAATTTCGAAATAATATCATAATAATATTGAATTATATTATTAACATTTATATTAAAAGATATAACACCCTTTACATAATTTAGATATCTCGTTAAATATATTATTGTGATATGTTTTAAGCGAGATCTCATATTAAGTAGAAGTAAGATTTAGATTATAAACAAACGTAGTGTACCTTTTACTTCTTTTTCCAATGATTGCGCTTTGTAACTAAAATCATTATATTTGATCGACTGAATCGCAGGATCAATTAGAAATGAGCACGATTGAGCAGGGCTGTCTATTAGTTGCTTAACAAGAGGTGATTGAGCCTCCTCTTGATCTCCAAATAGATTTCGTTTAAATGCTGTCTTCGACGCGTCTTTCTTATTGTCATTTACACCACGGCGATTGCGAGCCGGAGAAGTGTTTGATTGACGGCCAACTTTAAAATCAGGAACTACGCTCTATAAATAGAGCACATGACAATGTATATGAAAGTTTAGATTATAACATAAAAAGAATTACACATAAGATATGATATTTACTTGTGGTGGACAAGTAGAAAAGTGATGGAAAAGCGACGCTGTGGTAGAAAAGTGCTGTTGTCGTTTGCTCTTTGAAACTGTTTCAACATCTCCCAACGATTTATGCCTTTGTCTTCGTACAGTTGCAATGGCGGTTTTCTCACGTTGCTGTTTCTCTTGAATCCACCGTTTTATCCGCCTGGACAAAAGAGTGACACACATGTAACACAATTTTTCATTAAATATATGGATTTTATAGAAAATAGCAAATAATTACTTGACAAATGGTACCACCATAAAAAATGCTTTTGGACTAACACCCATTTTCATTTTAGGGGTCATATCTTTTTTCGTGTTGGGCAAATCCGCTACAGCGAACCATTCAACATTCTTTATTTCTTTCCGCGTTTTTGGTTGAAACTTTGTATCCTTTTGCACACCCGAAATAATGTACAATCTCACAGTTTGATCATTTATTGTAGATTCAATGTACTCATTTTTATCTATCAAATTAGATATATCAAAACCAGTTTCTTCCAACACTTCTCGAATAGCACAATGAAACGGCTCCTCATCTTCATTTACTTTTCCTTTAGGAAAGCCCCAACTATTTTTTGCCCAGTAGCTCTGCACCAGAAGCACCTTAGTCATATCTTCATTTAACACAATCGCCCCAAACGTCGGCACATTCTGTTTGTACTCTCTCCATTGCTCGAGCACAGCATCAATGTGCTGCACGTGTGGTTTCAAAAATGGTATGTGTTGAAATATATGAGTGGCAAATTCTTTCATGCCACATGATCTTAATTTAGGATATTCCTCTGTGCAGTAGAAGTCAAGATAAAACCAATGTGCCAATTCGACTTGAAAGCAAATTCGTACCAAATCTTTCCTCTCCTCCTCGGGTACATTGATGATGAATCGACTGCAGAATAATATAAAGTACAAAATATTGTATAAAAATAACAAAAATGATTATGCTAAAATGATGCAAATGCATGGGATTTAACTATGTTATTGTTTTTTGTTAAATGTATTATTATTCCCATTATATTAGGTGTGGGAAAAAATTCGTGGCGTTTTTCCCATTAGATGGCATTAAAAAAACGCCACGAATTTTTTCCCACACCTAATATTTAATATAATTAGATAGATAGATAGAAACCGACCTGCTAAGATCATCGAGGATACCAGATGGAATTTTATGTTCCATTATTCTATTCGATGGTTCGATGGTTCTTCAGAGAGGCCGATTTCCATCGAGATCTTCGAGGCTCTTGTTATTACTGACAATCGTGTGGATGGCAGCAAAAAGTACACTATATAAAAATTGATCCCAAAAATTTAGCGTGAAAAATTAATAAAATTAGTAAAGATGTAAATTTGTACAAATGTGATCGTGACAAATAATAATACATAAAACAAATAGTAATTGCTTACATTGACTTAACCTCAAAAGTTATGATACGTTCGTGGATGTATTCCGTCTTGATTAACACAATGTACGCGCTTTATTCAAAATTATCCTGCAAAATCGATAAATATCGTTTACATAATATTTATAACTTACATAACTTCAAAAATTACATTCTAGGAGGTTAACCTTACTTATCGTACATATCAGCTGATTTTTATGTCGCAAATCGATCACATAAAGTGCGCATGCGTGGTTGTAAGAATTGGCCAATCACTATTGAATATTCTCCTCATATTAAATTGTGACTGGTCAATTCTTATAACTACATCATACAATGACACCCACGCATTGTAGAATAGACACAAAAAAGGATTCTAAAAACAATACTCCTATCGATTTGTTTTTATCTATTTTTAGTATACATTTTTCGTGAGATGATGATTCTACATACACACACAATACAGATTAAACAAAAATAAAGATACCACTGTGTCCTTTTTCGAATTACTTTTTTATAAGACAGTGCACATTTTTGTATATTTTATTGAATTAGATCTCCATTTCTTTTTTATAATTTTTATTTTTATAATTCCACAATTTTTATAATTGCCTTAATTTTTATAATTTTAAAATATCTCTAACTTCTAAAAAAATGTACGTGCATAGAACGAACCATGCAAATAAGAAATAATTAAAACATAAAATTTGCTATCAAGTGAAACTTTCCATATACATATTATTAGAATATTCTTGCTTAAAAATTGCGAAACGCTGTTTATCGCACATTTGACAGGATAGAAAAAAATTTTTTGCTAGCTAATGAGACCTAACAACTGCTGCAGTATAACTTCTATATCGTTACCATCATTATTCTCTAGCACAATGTCCCAATTACTTATGTTATCCAAGTCGCACTCTGTCTCTGAATCGTCTATGCCTACAATGATTAAATTACTCTGAAGATCGAGTTTTTGCAGTTCCTTAAAATTATAATTATGTTATAATATAATATTATTACCTGGTGTATAAACCCAGCCACGTTTCTGCCTAACTTCTTGGGAACAAACTATACGTACAGTCTTACATGCATCCTCGAAGTTTTCTGTAAACCATTTAATGTCAGTTTTTCTTCTGATGTCGCTTATTATCCACACTGGCTTGTCCCATGCTGAAAAATATATATGTATATTTATATATACTGCAGAAATTAATATCTCTAGAAATTAACACACTTTTATAATTTAGTCACAATGAAAGAAATAAGAAACAAGAGGAATATATATATATATTTTTTTTCTTTATCTTATATGTATACATATATTTTATATATATATATATATATATACATACAGATTTCAACCTATCAGAATTCCAGTGTACCTGATTTCTAATAAGTTGAAATCTGTTAATTCCTTTCATTACAATTGAGTCTATACAGGCATAGATCAGTATTCATAGGCTGCGTTCAGTTTGGACGCTTTCAACATTTTTATTCTATATCTAATGAACTATAAAGACAGAATGATAATTATAAGTGCTTAAAGAACAAATCAAATGCAGCCATAATCAGTTCTTATTTCAAGACTTCTTAAGTAATGTCTTAAGATACTAATACAGTTCTGTGATTGACTTATGTCTTAAAACTGTACTTAAGATCATAAAAAGATGTTAAATATATTTAATATCACTTAAAACGATATTAAATATAAAAAACCAAATATGAACATCAACTGTAATCTTTAATAAAAGATCTTCGGTTTTGTTGTACCATTATACATGTCAATAGCAGCGCGACAGAAGTATCCATAGTCCTTCCTTCTTACATCCTCACTCCATTTGATCATTTCCAATCGATACTTCTCCTTGTATTCTCCACTTCCCAGCAATTGATTGATGTCGAGACCCAAAGATTTTGACCAGTGTGTTTTTATAGGTCCTGATAAGCGTATAATTGTACTCCTTTGTGCACCTATTCTAAAAATCATGTAAACAAATATTATGTCAAGAAAAAATTATATTAATAAATTATATTATTATTTAAGAAAAATATTAACTATATCAGATTAATAATAATTAATTCTTCAATTATTAAGTAGAAATGTCTCTATATAGCTTCATTTTATTTGACATTTTCATATGTTAATGTTCAGTTTTCTGCTGAGTAATGCCATTCTGTATTATCGACAAATAATTTTAAAATATCGATGTAATACCTGTTGTACAAGATATCAGTAATGTAATCCTTTCCAGATTTCCTTTTGCCGCTAAACAATAAAATTCTCTCTGGTTTCGTCGAATTATTCATGATTTTCATGACGGCGCGCACTTCCAGCGCCTGCTCTATAGCCATATTGACATATAACGGTATAATCACGATACACTATAGGTACAAACAGATATAAGTTGTGCAAGCGCTATAATTCATAAAAAAGAAACACTGAATGTACGATAACAAGTCCATTTGGAGTTTTTATTCCTATCACACTTATCCACTTGTTCCTTTACAAAAAAATCACATTTTATTTATTGAGGTACATCAATATTGTAAAACTAGAGATGGGTGAAAAACTAATCTCAAATGTGTTTTTTGTTATTTATTTTAATAGAGTCATTAGTTTACACTGAATTTTATTTTTTATTTTTAGCTTCACGAAGAGCTTTTCGTTGTTCTGCCTTTTTTAACTGAGCTTTCGGTTTCAGGTTATGTTTCTTTGCAAAGCGTTGGTTTCTCAAGAATTTCAGGTCCATCTATAAAGCATATAAAAATACATGCATATAAAAATACATACATATAAAAGGTACTTGTAGAATCAATAAAGTATGAATGGATGTCATAAAAATCTTTAAATATTTTAAATATCTTAAATATCGAAGATACATGTTGAGTGTATTGTCTACTGAACATTTTGTCGCATACAATATTTTACATATTTTTTCTTTTACTTCTTAAAGATTACAGAAAATAAAATACTGAAATGAATATAATGTACAATAGATTATATTGATAAAACTTACGCCAAGTGTGCTTTCATGCCTATATCTCTTAGGCTTTTTAATACCATTTCGATGTGCCTTTCTGTCTGAAAAAAATACAAAAATTAACAGTTCAGCAACAATAATTTACATATTTGATTTATAAGAGATTTTAGATTAAATATATTTACTACATATATATAATATATTATATATTTATACATGTAATACCATCTAAAAAACATTAAAATTACATACATTTTAAAATAAATATAAAAATCCAATTTACTAGACTTTCTGACAATTTATAAAATATACTTACTCTGATTATGATTTGTGTGATTCTTGGACTTGGCCATCTTTTAGATTTATTTATTTCTACCTGTAACAATATTTGATTATTTCAAGACATTGTTGTACATACATACTGTTTATTGAGGTTAAGTGACTCGTGAAGAAAACTATTATCTCTCAAGACTTTTGTGCATAATATTCATAAGAAAGTGTAATTTTATATAATAATAGGTTAAAAAAGGTGCAATTCTTTAAATGTATTTCTCGACTTTAGTAAATTAAACGGATTTATAGAGTGAAAATTACAAATTCTACAAAAAACCATACACAGCTTTCGGAAACGGAAGCGGGAAGAAACGTGTTCGATATCGAATTGAAATAGTCGCGTAATGAAAATGAATCATACAACGATGCCAGCGCCAAATGTTTTTTGCAATGTTTTGTAGTTTGTACAAGACTGTATATACACTTAAAATTTTTAAAATAATACCATTTAGAATAATATAGAATATAAAAGATAAAATACAAAATAATTGTAAAACATAATGGTGCGGCAATAAGGAATATCGATTCCAACCTATCAGAAACCGTGTATTCTGGTGTATTCAAAATTTGATAGGTTGAAATATAATCTTTATTCCTAATTCCTTATTTCTTCTATTTTTGTGGCTGCACTATTATTTTTTATAATATTTTGTACTTTATTTTTTATTATCTCATCATCATCATCTCAGTCCTATTTTGTTCGTTTGCCAAAACAATCCTATTTTATTCTCATGCCAAGGCGTGCACTGTTAAAAATGTTCTTAAATTTCATTAAATTTTAAGTTACACAATTTGAACTTATAATTTCATGACATTAGCTCGATTACATTATAAATTTAATGTATTTATAACTAAAAAGTATATTTGTGTACATATACATAAAATTTAATATGTATTTTTCATGAAAATTTATGAAATTTAATATACTTTTCATAAAATTTTATTAAAAGTATATTAAATTTCATAAATTTAATATATGCACGTTCGTTACATTAAGTAATACTGTAATTTATTACTGTAACTTAATTAATTTTCAATTATCCAATCAGAAATAGTTTCTCGAAAAGACGTTTCGATGTTGTTACGATGAAAAAGTTGTCGATTCGAAATTTCAACATTTGCGAGTAACAAAAAAAAAATTACGTAGAGTGCAATGAGAGTTTGATACATTTTAATATTTTTGGTATAAATTTGTGATACATCATTTTATATTTTGAATATTTTCGTTCAAAGATCGAATCGACATTTTTTTCGATTTCATTTCGACAATTGCAATATCGCTCTAATCATAAAAGCTTTCTCAAACTTTTTCAGAATTTATAAATAATTTTATAACTTTTTGAAAATTGTAGAATTTTTTTTTATGAATCAGAACATTTTTTACAACTATCGATAAAGTCTGCATCTTTTCTTCTAATAATTCTTTGTGTCTTATTTTATTGTTTTATTCCTGTTGAATAACATTACTTTTATTTGTACTTTGTAGCTTATTTAATATAATCTTATTACGTCACTTTTGTATTGAAGAATTTCAGGGAATAAATGAGCACGAAATCAAGGAAAAATACCATCGAAGTCTAGCTAAATTAATTCTAACTCGAATCGATATCAAAACAATCTTGATTTTTAAATTAATGAAATTTAAATGTTGGTCTATCATACAAGTTTCCAATATCATTTGGAAATATAAAAATACTACTAGTGTCATTGCTATTGCACTAGTACTGACACGCAATAGTGTCAATGCTGAGTATTACAGTAGTATTACTACTGTAATAAATCATTCATTACTTTTAATTTCGTTCATAACCACGAGCTATATTTACATGTAAAAACTCGTTACATTTCTAATAGTGCACACGCTGATCGTATAGTCAGTCCAATGGACCCACCTGATGTTTAAAATGTCGATTCTGAACGACGATTTTTTGTTAGAGAAGTTCTCTTGGCAAAGATACTCTTATCGGTGATTTGCCATATTACCTGCCGAGAAAAGCTACGAGCGTTCGAAAAATTTTTCGGTTCTGTCTGGAATTTCTGGTATAACAATCTTGTGCGCTGTCGCTACGCCACGCTTGTCTTTATATTCTACATTATTTTAAATGGTATTATTTTAAAAACTTGTGATTGTATAGACAGTCTTGTTCAAACTACAAAACATTGCAAAGGACATTTGGGGTTGGCATCCGCTATGGTTAATTTTCATTACTCGATCATTTCTATTCAATTTCAAGGGATAAAAAGAAAAAAGATATTTTAGAAAAAAATATTACTACACATTTTCTATATTTAAAAGAATGTATTCATAAAATAATATGTATATTAGAACTTATCTCAAGATTTCTGAAATAAGATTAAACTTAAAATAATACAATCGAATTCTTATTCAAATAAATTTTTATTTTTATTTAATTTTTCACATATTTAATATGTTTTTATTTTAAATTATTATTATTTTGCATGCAAGCACACGTTACAGTAAAGAAAAATATATATGAAATATTTAATATTTAGCACATTTATAAATTAATAATATTTTGATATGAAGATATGAAAATTACTCTTATAATGTACAATCTTACACTTTTATCTCAGGTTAATATATATAAACATATGGCAAACAAAGTATAGAATTATACTAATCCTAAATTTTTGCACTACAAAGTATATCACAGTCAAACTCTCTACTAGTAATGATGTATCCATATTAATCTAAAATAAATTTCTCATTTATAGATGTCATTATTAGAGTAGACATTTTACAATAGCTAATTATTTTAAACAAAAAATTAAAAAATATGCTAATATATAAAGTAATATTATATAAACAAAGAAGTATAAGGAGACATTTAAAAATATATATCTGCATTATTTCCTATTGTGTCATCCAAAAAACATTATTAAGAAAGTATTATTTGAAAAATTTTAGAGTGATAGCCACTGCATGTGAAATGTAAAAAAGTTGTACTATAGTAGATGTCTATGTGATTTGCGAACACAAATCGCACTATGGAATGTACATCGATATTTGAAGAGTCGCTCTTTATAAACCGGATAATTGTCTTTGTAATATGATCCAATCTATAACTTTTTGCTGGATCTGTCGCTTCTCCAGTAAAGCCGTAGCAGCCTTTTGAAATTTCTCCTCATTTCGACGTATATACATTCTTGCGTCTTGTTCCATTTGACTGATCTTGTCGGGTCGGATTTCAACCATCGATAACATTTCCGTCAAATAAGGATTAAATCTGAAGTAAATATGATCAGGTAGCAGGTCATTGAGCATCGTATGCACAGCTGAAAAAATTGAGATCAATTTAATTATTGTCAATTATAATCTTTCTTTAATTTATTTCTAAATTTTTGTAGTAAAATTAGTTATACTGCCTTTATTATGCCTGTATTAGTATTACCTTCTGTATCGGTGGCGCTATCCAAAATTTTATAAAACTTCTCTCTCCAGCTCGAGATAGCTATCTCCAAAGATTCATTTCCACTGATGTGATGTGGAATTCGACCTGTTCCGAATGATACGACACACTGGATTGGATTATTCGGCCACAACTGTTTGGCTTCGTGTATCGCCACGGCGCACGGGTTATTTACCAAAATACCTAAAGCATTGTTACAATCATTCTCGATAATGTTACGAAAATGATTCACGCCAGAATGTCGCGTAGCTTACCGCCATCCTGATGAAGGCAGTCGCCGTATTTAAATTCCTCAAAGTAACTCGGTGCAGCAGCTGACGCTCTTACGGCTTCCCACAATTTATATTTGTGGGACCCCATATACTGGCTTTCCACTCTGTGCGGTAATGTGTAATTTCTAAACACGTAAGCCATGACGCGCTCGTGATTTACTACGGCGGATATTGCTGCAAACTAAAAATGCAAATGCCGTTAAAGATCTTTCTACATTTAAATCACTTGCCTATGAGACATGCATTATACATTTTATATTCTGAGTTTCGTTCTCGACGATGTATATTAAAATTTACACACCTTCGGTGCATTTGGATCGCGCGTGGTTTTGATAAGAATTTTGTCGCCTAAATGCTCCGTTAATAATTTTTCCCACAGTGCGGTATCGTAATATGCATGACTCCATACTAGACTACTCGTGCCTTTTATAGCACTCTGTGTAAAGACCTTGGTACTTAAATCCTTATATAATGCTGAAACTTCATCCAATGACTTTCTCTTGTGTCCTCCTAAAATAATGAATGAAATAACGATAAGTTCACGTAAACAGAAACTTTATTCCTTTTATTGATGGAATAAAGTGCAGAATATGCTGTAAATCCACTTAAAAGTTTACCTTCCAAAATATCCTTTGGCAATACTGCAGATGATATAAATTAATTTAGAGACGCACACATGTTACAAACAAAAAATTATAATCCTTTCTAATATTATCTTATAATAATTATTAATAATCAATGAATATTTTTAGACTCATATATTGAGCAATTACCTAATACGGCAGCAAGAATAGCTCCTGTGCTCACGCCGCATATGTAATCGAACATTTCATACGTCTTCTTTCCGGTGAGTTCTTCCAATTTCTTCAGCATCTCTATAACCAATACTCCACGAATACCGCCGCCATCAATCGATAGAATTCTAATACCCCGACCGGGCAGAGGATCGATGTAACCCATTACAGCGAGTGCTTCTCTAATAGATGCTGCAAGAAATACATTGTTTACGTTCAGTAGAATGTTTATTTTGCATAATTTTGAAAATTTTCTCCGCTATTCCTCTAAAAATATAATCCAATCAGTATAAGGAAAGGAAAATGTAAATTTTGAATAATGATATAATAAATTTAAATAATTGATACGTCATCTTCTGTTACCATTGATAGTTTTAGACAAATTTGTTGTTCTGTTAAACGCAGTCATTGAAACTATACTAGAAAATAGAAGGTGACATATAATCATTTAAAATTTACGTTTTTTTCTATACCTTTAATCTGTTCATCTTTCGCCTTCTGACGAGTCTGTAATAAAATTCTAATCGCTCCCTCTTTAATCGCATAATGTCTCGCCTCTGGATACTGCTCGACATGCAACAATAACTCTTCTAATCTGCGCAATTTCGAAGCATTTGACTCGGCCGATATGATGCTGTTCAATACATGACGTGTGCGAGAGACGATGCTATGCTTTGGAATATTGCTGTGGATGTTCACTTTCCACTTTGGTATGACGACAGCACTTTGCGTAACTTTAGGAGATAATTTGAAGAGCAATGTAGAAAGAATTTGTGGCACAGTCATGCCATCTTTCGATTCTACTTTATTATCCAGTGTGCCTTGCTCACGAATTTGCTGCAAAGAAATTATTTTTGTACTAAAAGCACATAAATACTGCTATTGCCTCATTTAGACTATGTTCCATTGCACGCATAGTACACATGAGATATTATTTTAGCCTTGTTATTCGCAAAGTGTGTTAAGCAAGGATAAAATGATATCATGTACATTATATGTGCAATGGAACACAGCCTTAGTTTATGAATAATTACCTGTTGTGTTTTTCGTTGCACAGTTATTGAATCAAGATCGGCGAGTGATTCTATTTGTTCAGGCATTAGCTTTACGTTATCTAAATCATTGCTGTCTTTATGTTTTGTATTTAAGGTCTTGCTTGTAGTACTGCTTGTAGTACTATTAGATCCTGATGACAATTTTCGTATCGTTTCAAGCTGTGAATAAGTTAATTTCTGCAGGCTATCTAACCAATCTTTGGAGACAATAATTGGTTGATTTTTGTCATAGTTGGCTTTGTTCAGGTAATCTTTCAATTGCGATAGAAGCTTCCACTGATTCTGCATGGACATTTTTGCTTTCTTTAGTTCGTTCACAGAACGCAGAAATCTATCAGCAATGCTTGTTACATTTCCACTAGCATCCTTGCCAGTTGCACTATCCGTAAGTTGTCTACAATTAAAACATTTCTTTTTCTTTATTTCTGACAAGTATAATTCCTAAGAATGACTTAAATTGCATTTATACTGATTTTGGCTATTTTCTAGCAAGAGACACATGGGGTCTGTTTTTTATTCTTATACCAGACTGCACTAAAACTTTTTTAACCAAATATTAAACATATATCTCCAAAAGTATACATTAGCTGTAGAAAATAGATCTGTAATTGCCAATACTAAACAAAAAATGATTTATTGTGTTATACTGTGTGTCTCTTACTGGAAAACATCCTTTGTCTTTCTGTAGCTACAAAACATAGACATACAAACTGTTGCAAATTAAAATTAATTTTAGAATGACTTTGGCTTAAACTGGTCTTAAAATAAAAACAAAACTGAATATGATAAATATTGGCCTAAGGAGCACTAAAATCGAAAATAACCTCCTTATTATTCGAGAACGTTTAGATAACACACACATTTGTCGTCGTTCTTCATTTTGCGACCGCAATTATTATATATGTTTAATTTTTTTATAAGATTCTGTATTAATTGATTCGGATTTTAAATGCCATGTGAAAATAATAATAAATAAACGAAAACAGAATTCAGTTGCTGATTACGTTGACACGTTTACATCATCTGTCAAAATCAGCTGGTCATACGAGATATCGAACGTCTGTTCTGCTTTCGATTCTAACCTGACCCGTGACTCACTTCGCTTAATTTATACGGATTTCTTTATTCTGGAAATTATCTACTATAATTCAATTATCATGTCACTTTTGATAACGTCAAGGATAATTATATTGCACAGCACACGCATAAATGATTTGTAACGACAGTAGATCTGTTCTTTTTAGCTGAATTTCTCTTGTATGATTCATCTTTCTATTTTTTTCCATATTAGAGAGAAAAAGAGAAATTGTTGCAAGAAGTTCAACTAAAAAAATTGCTATGCAAGAAACTAAAGTTTAACTAAAAAAACAAAAATCGGTCAGTATAATTTAAGGTTATAACGCAATACGCATTTCTATATAATTTTGCTAGGCAAAATGATGCAATTACAACGGTGACGCATGCAACTTAAATTAATAATTTAAGTTAACTTCGATCAAGTTTTGATATAACGTATACTCAGTTCCATCAGATTAATTTATTTATCTCAGTTTCTCTTCAATTTATCTTTTTATCATTTTTAGGATTAAAAAATAAACAAGTTAAACCAAGATTAAAATTAATCGACATTAATTATTAGAAATGGGCAAACATTTTTAATTGATAAATGCCCATTATTTCTACAAAAGTAGATTAATTTTCATCTCGATTAAGTTTAATTTTAATTTATTTTTTTTAATTCTAAAAATTAGAAAAAAAATAAAGAGTAATTAAACCAAAATTAAAATTAATAGACGTAATTGTTATAAATGGTTATAAATCAACCAGCAAAATTTACAACAAAATTTCGAGTTATATATAATTTGTTGTTTTCCTATCTGAATTTTTTCCATGCTACCAAACAAATATTTTAATATTATTTTTATTATTTCTATCCATGTTTATTCAATAAATCATAGGACTTGAAATCGTTCCAGAATCATTTCAATAGAATTAAATTTTCAATAATAAGGGATTAAAATAAATTTCTAACAAATCTATTATTGTAAATCAAAGCATGTGCAAATGTATATATACACACACCTAGTTAATTCTAATAATTGACGCTAAATATAGTTATCTCACCTAGTTAACAAAACACATTTTTGGCAGTGCTTTGCATGTCTATTAAAAGCCATTGAAGACCGCAAATTATGCGATATTTTTATATCGATCCACACCACACACTCTCTCTATATCTCCTCTTCCTCAAAGATATTTAAATCAAATGTCACGAAGTACAATTAAATCACATAATTCATTTAACGTTGTTTTTCCACATTCCTCTCCGTAAATATTTCAATAGAGCCAGTAGAAGCTCAAAATAATCGAAATTACAGTTCGATTACAGAATTGAATCGTTTGATTGTCGACGATCAAGAAAACTAACAGATTCAATCAAATCAATTTTTACAATGACAGAAGAAGAAAGAAATATATGTATACTGATATAATATATATCAGCGATATAATTGTATTGACTGTATCGTCTCCACCTTCGTTTGATATTGTACTAAACGCGGCCTGCACTGTCTCGATTCTTATATTACACGTGAAAGCAACACGTGATGTCTCGGTGAGTTGGCTTGAGTTGACTAGCTCGCTTCGTAAAATCGTAAATAAGATCGTACGACACTGGCGGGCCAACCAGAGGTAGTCGCGCGACGCATTTAATACCCCCCAAGTATTCCGCGGTGCAACGACACCGAGCAAAAAGGAGGATGGAGGGCAAAGAGTCAACAGGTTCTCGGTACCTAGTTGAGAGACGATCTCGTTACGATACGACCACGTTTGTTTACATCCGACCTTCTGTTTGTATCCGATAGCCACTTCATAATCTCGTGACACGCGCTTCTCTCACGCAAGAAGACTAATCGCGTAAACATTGACACGTGCATCCGCTACTACGTGCGTCTCAATTATTTCGACAGCTCGGAAATGCTCTCTGTTAATTTATTTAGTCTGACTCTTCGATTTGCTTTTTTTTTAAAAGAGCTTAATTTGGACTGAAATGATTAACGCGATTAAATTGATTATTATTTGTTGTCGCAATTATTATTTTGCTATTATTGTTTATATTTTGACATTTATGTGTTGATTCTCTTTCTTGTTTTCTTGTCTAATGATTCATTTCCATCAATAGTGATACTCTAATGTCCAACATGTAAGCATTGAATTTTTCTCGTTCTGTTAAACGTCACAGAAAACATTATTGTGTTTATTAGCAAAATATCAAGAAATAAAATTTTACTTTAAAGTAGCACAAATTAAATGCGTATTCATACTTTTATTTATTAATAAAAAAATAATTGGCATGAATGAAAAATTGTTCCAGTTTGCTAAATTTACTTTATATTTTTATTATAAATATTTAATATCGATATAATATCACAATGATGTCATTGCCTGATATCGTATTGCGTAAATTTTTCGAAAATACTACGATTTTGGCTACGATTCACTGGATGCTATAAATGCTTTGAAGCATTCTCTTTGATTGGTCAATTAGTAACATTTTTTCTTCTAATTGGTTAATCAAATGCTTCAAAGTATTTATAGCGCTAAGTAGACTGCATCCATCAGGCTATAGACATTGAAATAATTACAAGATATTCAACTTTTTTATTTGGTGAAAAATGTATTGATAATAAATAAATATTGAAATTCCTGTAATCGTTAAGACATTCAATGACAATCATTAATAAAGTTACTTAAAAAGAGAACAAATATTATTAAATAAGCTGCCAAAATTCTTGATAAAAAGAGTTACTGAAATAACGATTGCGTGATTGTTATGTGTGATGTTAAAAAACAAGTAAATATATGTAAGATGTTTTTAAAAAACAAGTAATGTATTTACAAAATATTTACAAAATATTTTATAAATATTGTGTGCTGTCTAGGATTTTTTATTTTATGTCCTACATATATTTACTTGTTTTTTTAAAAACGTCAATAACAATCACGCAATCATTATTTCAATAACTATTTTATCAAGAATTTTTAATTTATATAAGACTTATTTTAAAATATTTTGAAAATATTTTGACGGTTTTAGATTGCACGCAGATCATAAACATTTATTATAGATATTATAAAATATTCATTGAAATATGTAGTAAAAATACTATGAAAAGTATAAAATATTTATATAACATTTCAAAAAATGAATAGTAATAATGTTTATCATAAATATTTTGTGCTGTCTGGAGCAATTGTATTGTATATCACGAGATTTATCTTGCCTAATATAAATTGCTCGACAAATACTTATACTTATATCATTTTTCAAATGAACAAACATGTCTCGGAAAACCATGATTTGGCTCGCACGTGTATCGCATGATGTACAACGTCATATCGTAAATCGAGAAGATTCGCTATGAAAAAGCTTGTTCGATTGGTTCATGTCCAGATGACCTTGCTGGTCGATTGGCTGAGTTGTGAAGGCTCGTCGTATCGCACTGTTTTTCTTTAACAGAAATTGGCTCGCTATCTGCGACACCGTTATTTGTAAAGCCGCATCATTCACGGATTAAGCATCCGTCTTTTAATGAAAATTGAATCGGATTTCAGTACACAATTACGTGATGTATCTTTCGAATTGTCGATATTGATATATATAATTCGATATTATGATAGGAATTTCAATATTTATTTGTAAACATTTTTCACCAAATAAAAAAGTTGAAGATCTTATAATTATTCTACGATATTTTATTTTGAGAATAATACGATTAAAATTAAACGATAATTGCAAAATAATATAATAATATTAATAATAATGATATAATAATAAAAATGTTAAAACATGTATTAATACACTGAGAAAAAATATAGTTAATTTTAATTCATACTGCCAACTAAATAGTTTACTTACAGTAAGTAAATATTTGTTCAATAAAAAAAATGATTGTTAAATCAAATTAACATTTCTTGTATCAAATAAATATATCTTTATATTTAATAAATATTTAGTTAGCAGTATTCAACTAAATATTTATTAAAATTGACTATATTTTTTTTCAGTGTAGCAATGATATAATAATAAGAAATTTATTGTGTATTTATAATATTGAAATTGATAAATCGGATAATTACAAACAGTATGAAAGGAAAAGATGCAGCAAAAAATAAGGCGCTAATAAAAGGTGCTGGCTATCTGTAGTAAATAGATAGAATACTAGATAGTAAAATATTACCAAATTAAAAATTATGAAAATAGATATATACAATAGATATAAATAGATATATGAAAAATATATAATAATAGACATATAACGAGTGAAAATCGAATCTCAAAAAGAGATAATTTACTCTAAAAGTTTTAGAGAGTAATATGATTTTATATTAAATATATATATATTTTTTACATTTAATTTTATTTTAATACATATATAATTTAATATAAAATATTATATTAAAATTAAATATATTAATATATATAATTCTCTCTATACAATATAATAAATCTAATTTTTAATTATTTAACAAATTATACAAAAGTATATGATTAATGTTATAAGATTATAATTTCTGGAATATTCTCTAATATCATTCAATACTTTGCAATTAACCTTTCATATTACTCGTTCGAGGTAAGCTTTATTTAAAATAAAGTCTCTAAGCTTTATTTAAAATTTGTTAAATGTATGCATGCTATTTATATATTATTTTATTTAGCGCAAATTGTTTCACAATTAAACAAATCTTTTTTACATTTATTTTTATTTTTATTTTTATTTAAAGAATATGATCAATCATTATTTAATTATAAATCATCAAAAAAAACAATATAAAGATATAATGTAGAGTACCAGAAATTCCTACACAAATTATTACATTAAAAAATCAGGTGAATAATGTAATGTGCCTAAGATCTATTATATATATATTATGCATCATATATTAAGTTTCTTAAATATATTATATATTTTATGTATATCAATTTTTTTCCGATATTTGCAAAAGAATCATAAACATTCCTGATTCAATCCGACCATAACTTTACATTACCTTCGCTATCAGACACGCTGTAGAACTTCGCGTGCTCGCTATATATACAATACCTATATGTATGTATATATATATATATATATATATATATATATATATATATATATATATATATATAAATATACATATATA
>Ga0157364_1000078_pt1 | contig 39179 bp, 35 predicted proteins | sample AttsexASBM2_FD_111476 | JGI IMG/M metagenome (GOLD analysis project Ga0157364, IMG submission 111476) | Fungus gardens microbial communities from leaf cutter ant in Ribeirão Preto, State of São Paulo, Brazil - Atta sexdens ASBM2 | ecosystem: Host-associated > Fungi > Mycelium > Unclassified ...
AACGTGTAGTTTCTCGCGCAGAGCCTTAATCTCAACGGGTTGTAGATCGTCTACAGGACTCAAGCAGGCCTCATCAAAATTGCGCATCGTTTCTTGGGAAATGGCATCAACGCTGAATAATCCGGAAGCCGCGCTGTGGATAGCCTCCAGTGCTGGACTGTTATATTTACTCTTTGCCGCCATGACAAATCTCCACCAATTCACGATTTTTAATCAAAGCCATCATCTTTTCATTAGTCAGGGCAGCGTAGTGCTTAGCCAGTTCACGGAACCCGGCCAGTTCGCTATGATTGATGTTTACCCTATCCTGCTTGGCATAAAGAAAGGTATAAAACCAATGCTTGCCACCTTTCGCCAAGACGATAGCTCGGTCACGATTCTGACTCAGGCGTCTCTTGTAAACACCTCCACCCAGATCGTCAGCTTTCCCTAGTATCACCGCCTGAATAGCCAAACATAGCTCACCGTCTTTAATCGCATGAGATTTGGCCGCTTTGCTGAACCATTTCGTTTTGAATACGCGCATAGGCTGACATCCTGTTAGCTTTACTCTAGCACTAAGTGTGATACTACGCCGTCTCTCTGACTGATGCAAAACGTATCGGCAAAAATAGGATTTGGTAGTGGTTTAACTGTGTATTGGCGCGATGAGCGAGAAGTAAGTAATTAGTCAGGATAAATAACTTATGACCCCCTGAACTTACAGCAGACGTTTGGTGACTGACAGGCGTGGCTGAACCGCAAAGCCAAGCTGACCGCCATAGAGTAGGAAAATCAGGAATTATTACTGGATGACAATGCATCAAGTTCCGGCAGATTGTAGTTGCTACGCAATCGCACTGACGTAAAAAATGGGCGATTAATTAGGCCGAAAGTCGCTATATTTTCGCGTATGAGGAGGTGCAGCACATCAGCATCCGTAACCGGCTGCACGATTTTATACAGCAGAACGGCGCAGAGCAGGCCGCCGCGCTGGCACCAAAAATGATGGAGATTAAGAACCAGCCCACGATGATAACAAATCGTGCGCTCGACCGTTCAGTCGCATACCTGCGAGAAGCTCTTTCCTAGTAGCTGGCCGCAGGAAATGAAATTAATTATTCCGCACAGGACAATGACATTTTAACGGCCATCGGATACAGGCCTGACGCACCTTCGCGGGATGATAATCGTGAAAAATTTACCCCTGCAAAGAACATGATTTATACCCCTCGACGCGCCGAACTGGCCGCGTAGTAGCCTGTCAAAAAATCCCCGTAATTCCCGCCATTTTTCCCGAATTAAGCCATGCATCCAAAGGGTGCATGGTTTTGCATGCGTTTTCCCGTTCATGTACTCCCGACCAGTGCCGGCGAGGCCTGAGGCCGCCTTTTCACCTGCATTAAAAGCGGCCCCTTAAGCGGGCAGTCGTGGCGGGGAGAGCATTGCGCGCAAGATACCACGCATTAAAAAGACGCTCTAAAACGGAAAAAACTATAGCGATGAAACATATCCATAAGATAGATATGGCATTACTCTAAAATGTGTGTAAAAAATAGTGATACCTATGCAACCCTTTTCTCTGCTCTTTCAAGGACAAATCTCAGGTTAAGAGAGTCATAAGATGCTAAATCATATTTATGGAATTGTTGGTATAGTTGGCACATTAGTTACGATAGTGACGAGCTACATCAGAAATCAAGAATTGTCGCAATGGTTACTTGTATGTTCTGGTTGGCTTGCTGCTCTATTGATAGGTTGGTTCACGCATAGAACTATTAAAATTCTAAGCAAAGATCACAAAGAAACCATCATTAGTAATGATGGTATAAAGCAAACGCTTATAGAGCGGAATGAAACACTAACCACACAACTTACACATGCACTAGAACAGAAAGAAAAAATGGAAGGAATCGCTGCTTATTTAGCAACTCAGAACCCACAAATTAACGCCATGCCTAGAGCCATCGCGCGACAAGAAAATACTGAGCCAGGAGGTAATTAAGATGAAAGTAAATTTTGATAGTTATTCATATTATCCTGCATTAAGAACTCGTGCAGCTGAGATCCTTGGCTTGAGTAAGCTTGCTCATGATAAGAAAGAGAAAATACTTCCACTTATAACCTTAGGAAAATGGCCCCGTTCAGATGAAATTAAAATTTCTCTTGATAAGAGTCTAGAAGCAATGGATAACTTGCCTTTTATTCTGGACGTAACTCAAGAGAACAAGCATCATTGCGCATCAAGCTTTGATCTTCTATCTTCCGAAAATAACTTTTCAAACTGGATAACTTTCTGCTCTAAGAATGAGAATGTTATCCCCGTAGTTCAAATGCCTGAATCTGCAAGATTAAGAGATATAGTACAGCAAGCAAGAATACTTGAAGAAAATAAAGGTTCCATTGCATTTCGCATAAAGAACCTTAACACCGATATAAATAAAACAATAGCATCACTAGTGTCTCTCTATTCTCCTGAAAATGCGGTTATATTCATAGATTTGGGCTACATTCGCGGACATGTCTCGGCAATGACGTCTGCTGCCATAAGCGCAATCAACCAAATAAGGACAGAAATTCCTGAGGCTATAATTAGTGTACTGTCGACTAGTTTTCCAAGTTCGGTCGCAAACTTTGCAGGAGAAAATGGTCAATCTGGATATATTGACATTATGGAAAGAGAATTCCACCAAACTATTGGAGGTCGAGGAGTATCTATATACGGAGATCATAGTTCAATTCACTCTGTCGTATATGATGATGTTGGTGGGCGTTATGTCCCAAGAATTGATATTGCATTAGATGATGCATGGTTTTTTGAGAGAAGACCAGGACTTGATAGTAAAGGCTATATAGAAGCAGCAAGAGCGATTCTTAAAAGATACCCTAATTATCTTGAAGAAGAATCGTGGGGTGCGCTGATGATTAAAAATGCTGCATCAGGCGATATTGCTGGTATGGGTAGTCCCGCTAAATGGATTTCTGTGCGCGTGAACCTCCATATAACAAAGCAAATTGAGCTATCAGAAGCACTTAAAACAGATTACGATCCTGAAGAGGATTTCTTCTAAAAAAATAAGGGAGGGAACCCTCCCTTATCGTACAACCCTTTTCAAAACTTTGATGGGAGTGATACTCCCAACCTCTCCATGCTTTTTCATAAATTCCTCAATATCAACTGTATAAAAATCATCTAATTTTTCATTAGCATGATCTTCAAAGTCTTTAAAATCTTTAAAATGATTATGTTCACGTCTCTTTTTTGATTTACTTAATAAAGTCAAATCGTTAGCATTCGATAATTCGCTACCTGCTAATTTATTCAAGTAATCATTAGAAGTTTCTTTATAGCGTTGCTTAATTGCTTTAAGCGCAAAGTCTCTAATTCTAGAAAGGGGGATTTGTTCAACTATATGCTCTAGAGCCTCACGACCAGACTCGAGTAAAAACTTTTTCCCGTTTTCAACAAGAAGTAATTGCAACTCTTTTTTAAGTAAGAAGTTAATATAAACCTTCTTATTACCAAGAACTGCCGTACGCCCACGCTGAACTATTTTAAAACGAATGCCTTTACTAGTATTTATATATTCAATAACACCAACATCTGATGTTACTTTCTTCGCAATTTCATAAGTAAATTTAGGCGCACAAACAACAGTTACCTTTTCAAAACGAGATGTAAAGGTTTCTAACTGACCATCCAATCTTTTAAGAGAATCAAAATCACTTTTTATTTCAAAAGCTTGCAAGTATCCATTCGCAACGGCCAGATCAGCGCGGCGACTCCAATTCGCTACAACCATTTCATTAATAATGGTTGCGTTGTCTAACAAGCCTTTTCTAAAAAGCCAGTCAATAAATGCGACTTTTACATCTTGCTCTCTTAATAAAAATGACATAATCCCGACACACTCTTAAAATTTATTAAAAATTATAGCAAAAAAAACATAACCAATCCATCATCCCTCTTGATTTTTTTGATAAAGAGCTAGATATCATCTATTTTATTCCCGTATTCATACGGTGATATATATTTCTTATTATTTAGATCTAAATAATAAGCCTACCACTGAACCATTTTTCGCCTTTCATCTAAATGTTCTGATGTATGAATATAAGCAGCTCTAACGCCATTACGTTCTGTGTGACTCAACTGCCGTTCTATAGCGTCATCGCTCCATAACCCTGACTCACCTAGCGCACCTCGAGCCATCGTCCTAAATCCGTGCCCGCAGACTTCGGTTTTCGTGTCATAGCCCATCGCACGCAATGCACTGTTTACCGTATTTTCACTCATAACCTTAGTTGCGTCGTGATCCCCCGGGAATAGCAGCTCTTTATCCTCTCTTATCTGCTTAAACTGGTTTAACAAAATCATCGCTTGTCGGCTAAGAGGAACAATATGCATCTCTATCTTCTTCATACCACGATATGAATAACACAACCCCTTCTTTTATCAAAATTTTCATGAATACGCCAAAGAGACTTATCGAAGTCGAATTCATCCCAACGTGCGAAACGTAACTCACTTAAACGCACAAAAGTCAGTAAGGGAAACTCAACCGCGATCCGTATCATTACCCGGCCCGGATACGCAGTAAGACGAGTAAGAAACTCAGGGAACCGGCTGGAGGGTAACGCGGGGTAATGTCGCGCTTTGGTTGTAGATAGCGCACCCGCCATATCACTAGCTGGATTTGAGTCGATGTAATCTTTCTGTACTGCGTAACGCATTTTGGCCGTGACGCGCTGCTGAAGACGCTGCGCAACATTATGTTTGTCATGAGCATCAACTTTTTTAATCGAGGCTAACAGGTGGCAGGTTTGAGCTGGCGAATGTCGAACGAACCGATAGGAGGGAAGATATACAGCTCAAGATAACGCAGAGCGCGCGATCGATGGTCTTCACTCCATCGCTTGTTACCGGAATACCATTCACGACCAATGGTTTCCAAAGTAGCCCCCCGAATTCTCGGTCTGAGTTTCTTTCTGCCGGACTCTTAGGTCAATGCACTGTACTAACGGCTTTGCAGTTTCATCTTACTAATCTTTTGCTTCTGCAAGTGCCACGGTCGCCCAAACTCCAACAGTAAGATTTTCCTCTTTTTTGTGACGGAATGTCTTTATTTCATGCGCCAGTATTTTGACACCTAAGCCGTAACCACAAAATACACACCACGACCGTCAACCATTTCAGAGGCTTTATCCTTCGGCTTTAGGGTTTGGAGTTGATGAGTAGTGAGTTTCAGTTGGGGGGCAGAATTTCCAATCGAAGTGAGATGTCCTCGATTGCTCTCCTGGAAGGCGTGAGTGCAATAGTGGTGAATAGAGCTCGAAATAACGTGAAGCTCCGTCATTGCTGGATCTCAGGTACAAAAAAAGCCGCTGTTGAGCGACTTAGATTGCATACTTAGTGCGAAGGCCGGACTCGCACATTACAATTAACCCCTTGAATTAAAACCGATAAAAATAAACTAACTTTATGTGTACCAACGCAGATACCAACACATTAATTCATTGGATTCGGGACTCGAATCAGGGCAAAGCCAAGTGAACAAAATCCCCCTATGAGTAGATGATACAGATAAAGATGAGAAGCTGGCTTTAGCCTTCGCGAACTCCTCATCATCTGGTTACTGTTAGCTTTCCCTATATTGGACAGCATTGTATCAATGTTGTCGATATCAACATTAATTGACTTCCCATAGCTTATAGCTCCTGATGTTGGCCTGCCGTTACCTTGGCAACAGTTTTGTGACTGTTGCGTTTCATCAGACCGGAGGCTTTCCGGGCACGTAGAATATCGATACTGGTGATAAACGGTGACTTCTCCATGACAGAGCAACCATCGCGGTCAATTCTTACCAGTTCATATTTTTCGACAAGAAAATTTACCGCATCGCTAAGCGATATTCCTGCATCAATATGTTCCTGGATGGTGGCTTCATCACTGAACGGTGTGTCATTCAGCGTCAGGCCGTAGTGCTGCGATAACAGATAAGTCAGCAGTCGCTGCCAGATTTCAATGGGTGACAGGCAGGGCTGAGCCGCCCGTGTCGGGTGTGATGATATTTTTTGCATGATGTTTACTCTGTGATGTTAAGGAAACAAGCAGGGATTTACTGCGGCTCAGTCTGCTCAGGATAGATAGCAATGAAGACATAGCCACAGGAGCCGAGTGTGTCGGCTTCGCAGGTGAGTCCGTTGTGGTAAAGCGTGACGCTGTGCGGGTGCCTAGGGTTGAGTTCTCCACTGGTCAGCATCAGCTCAAGTTGCTTCATCATGAGCGGAAATGCCTGGTCGAGGCGCATTGCAACATTGTCAGGGAACGCCCCGCTAAACCCTGCTCGGTCAGCCAGATAGTGCAGACGGTTGCCCTCCTGAACCAGACGCGCGCCAAAACACGGTGTTATATCGCGCTTCAGTCCCCACTGCTGGATGGCGGGATTCTCCGGCTTGGTACCGGATTCTGAGTGATTGTTCATTATTGTTCCTGATTAAAGGGAAGGATTAATTGAGAGTGACACTTCGAAGAATGACATAGGGACCATTGCGGTCCTGACGACGTTCAGCAAATACGGCCAGAACGCCGCGTATGTCCTGAACTTCCCGGCCAGCATAATGGCAGATACTGCCGGACCATTTATATTTGCCGGTACAGAAGCGAAACAGCCTGGAGCCTGGATGCTGTCGGTACAAAGCCATTGCCTGGAGTTTACTGATGATTTTCATATCCACCCTCGCTCCGCAAATGACACAATGCCATCTGAACCGACGACCAAATGATCAAGCGTGTTCACATCAACCAGTGCCAGGGCTTCTTTAAGCCTACCGGTAATGTTGCGATCGCATTGGCTGGGCTCCGGGTCGCCGGATGGATGGTTATGCGCCAGCACGACAGCTGCAGCATTGAAGCGAAGCGCTGACTTCACTACCTCTCGAGGATGGATCTGGACATGGTTAATCGAACCGGCAAACAGCGTTTCACTCTCCAGTAAACGATGCTGGTTATCGAGATAGAGCACCATAAACACTTCCCGTTCTTGTCCTGCCAGCTGTAACCGAAGCCAGTCACGGGCTGCCGTACTTGAGGTAAAGGCTATTCCAGGCTGGCGCAGATATTTATCCAGCAGGTTGATGGCACGACGGATGGTGCGCTGGGCATAGGGCGTCAATCCAGATGTCGCGGGGAGCAGACAACCATGCTGGGCCATAACCGTCAGCGGAAAGAGTTCAGGCTGCGATGACTCCGGGGATAATGCGGCATTCATATTCGGCATTCCTCAGTCGATTAGATGCATAATGGCGCTGCATTCCTGATGGTTCAGCGCGTAGTCGCGTAAGCGATAATAGTGCTCAGTCATCGCGTCACATTCGGTACGGCAGGCATGGTGGCTGTATGCCATCAGGCAGGCGACTATTCCTGCAGCTTCGCGGGTGAGCTCAGCCCCGTTACCGTTCATGCTGTTAAACAGCGTCCATTTCGCTTCGTTGTCTTCGTCAGCCTCCGGGGCCATAAACGCGCCCCCGTTGTTAAGCGTGTAAAAGTTCCAGATGCCGCCGTGATAATCGGAACACAGACGGTCCATCCAGGCGAAGATTTGGGGCTCAAGCGTTATCCATTGCGGGATAGTGCCAAAGTGCTGTGGCCAGAAGCCGATGCGTAACTCGTCAGGGATCACTGAGGCCGCAATTGCTGCCTGCTCAGCAAACTCAAGGTTTTGTGTATTCATGAAACTATCTCCTTATGTCGGAACGGTTGTTTAACGCCCGAAAAACTCGAGCATATTTTCTGCCATAACCCACAGGGCGCGATTGAGCTTCACATCACCGTCAATGCCGGTAACAGCACGGGTGCGACTGCTTTTCCCCTGTGCGGTTCGCCCTGACAGACCTCCTTTCATCAGGTTCTCCTGCACGCGCTGATAAACGGTCCACAGGTCATCGCCGTAGTCCTCCCGACGACGCGGAGTCAGCAGTTGCGATACCGTGACCGGCTGGTGGTCTTCACCGAAGCGATATTTCAGCGCGGCATTCGCCAGCGCGTGACGTGCGGGTACTGGCAGCTCCAGCGACTGCATTGCATCGCGCTTCTCATCCACCCGATCAAACACCCCGAGTACTTCGTAGGCCCCTTCAATCACCTTCTCGACGACATTACCTTTATGCGGTACCCGCACTTCTCCGAACGACTGACCGCAGACCAGGCCGTTGGTACAGACGCCACGAAACAGTCCCGGCAGCATCTGGTAGCTCGAGGAGCCGTCATGGCTGTTGAGCAGGATGATTTCCGGCACCTGATGGCCGGTCAGTTGTCCGGCACGACGCAGACGCAGCATATGCTTGGTGTGCTCCCGCTTGCTCTGGTCGCGAACCTTCGTCTGGCAGGCAAAGAACGGCTCAAAGCCTTCCCGCTGCAGGCTTTCCAGGATGGTGATGGTCGGGATGTAGGTATAACGGTCCGAGCGTGATTCATGTTTGTCACTCCCGAACACGCTGGGGACATGGCTCATCAGCTCTTCGTGGGTCAGCGGTCGGTCACGGCGTATCTGGTTAATACGGCCAAAGCGGCTGGCTAATTTCATGATTAGTTCCTTTAAAAGAGACAAAAGAAAACGCCCTGCTCGAATGAGCAGGGCGCTGGTGGTGTATTGCTGATGTTTTAAGCGTTGTGGGTAAGACTTACGGAAGGGCAAATTTCGGTACGCAGCCATTATCGCCAAATTCAGGAATAACGGCTGCTGTACCGTTGAGCGTAAATGCGGCTGGTTTTGCGCCGGTTCCCGAGACAATAACGCGCTTGCCGCTACGTAATTTATTCCATGCCCACATCACATTGTCTGAACCTACATGGGATTCGCTTTCGCTGATATTCGCTTCTTCTTCGTTATCAATTTTCATGGTCAGCTTCTGGCCACCGTCCATGCTGACCTGGTGGCCGTTTACATCAGTGAAGATAATGGTTACCGCCTGTGAACCGGTACTTTCGCAGGCAAGGTATAACTGCGACTTCCCCTTACTGAGGATGGTGTATTCAGCGGTGCCCTGAGCGTAGCCGCTTGTCCAGGCATCGTGGCTACCAAATGCCATTGCCTGGGCGGATAAAAGAAGAGTGAGAGCAAAGGGGATACAAGATTTAAGTATCGTAGTTTTAGTCCTTTAAATGAGTGATGAAGGGAAACACTGCTGATAAGGCGTTTATTTCATTCGCTGATAGTGAAGGTTCCCTTGTTGGTAAACACACGGGCTTCAACGAAGCTGCAGTTAATCCCCTTCTGCTGAAGCGGGTTGCCGAAATGCCACGTCAGGCCATCGGCAAACTGCATAGTAGTGGGGGTAAACTCTCCCTTTTTAGGCACCCAGCCTTCAACCGTAATGCCCTGATAGGTGACTGTTCCTTTTGCCAACAGCAGGCACCTGCCCCGGTTTACGTCAATGTTCTTGATCTGGATGTTGTCAGTCCTGGCGATAACAGTGACAAGCAGCTCGAAACCACTCTTTTGAACATCGAGTTTAATAACATCATTTTCAGCTGCTCCGGCAGGCAAAGACACAGTTGCCAGTAGTGCCATGACGGCGGTGACGGGATAAGTTGTTTTCATATGAGTCCTTAAGACATGATCAATCCTGCGATTCATCGCATTCATTTTTAATAAATAAAATTTCAGGCTCAGCATTCCCTGAGAGATTCTATAACCTGATATTAATAGTGGATAATGAATAAACCCGATCGGTTCGATCGACAAAATCGATCGTGATTCAGCAAAATTGCTTGTTGATGGTATTAACCGAAAAAGAACGACCAGACACTACGTGCTGCCCGGGCGACGGTATGGGTCACCGCATGCAATGCCGACCGTGCCACCAGCGGCAACGGGGCCAGGTCAATGACCTTATCAATAACCTCCACCACGGCATCGCCAAAACTGCTGCTGGCGGTGCTGACGACGGCTTCGGTGCGATACGCGGTCTGCAGATGTGGCACCAGTGGGCTGCGGGCCTGCTTTGGGAGACGGGTAATCATCGCCTCCACCAGACGGGACAGACGATAGCGACCCCGGACCGAGACCGGCAGAATATCGGCTTCGGCAATACCTAACTGTCGGGCCACTGACTGTTGCTTCTGCGAGATGCGTACAGCCTGTAATGCCGATGGCTGCGCGGAAAGCCAGTTCCATTGCTCTGCTGGTTCGGTCTTGTCCGCCTGGTTGAGCACCCACAATACCGGCGGTAGCGGCCCGCAGAACTGCGCGAATACGTCCTGATAAAACTGCTCTTCGACTGAGAAAGCACGATCATCGGCTTTGAGCACCCACAGCACCATATCAAGTTGTGGCATCAGTTCGCGGTAGAGCTCACGATATTCGCCATCACGTGCCTGACTCTCGCCAACGCCGGGCAAATCGACCAGGGTCAGGAAGTGGTTGCCGAAACGCAACCGGACACGCTGCGGCTGACGGGTACAGGCTTCCACAGCGTTCACGGCACAGACTTCACTGCGGAACAGGGCGTTACAGAGCGACGACTTGCCGACACCGGTTTTCCCCATAATGCCAATCACAGGTTCATACGTGACCAACTGGTTAAGCTCCTGCAGCAAATGCTGACGTAGTGCATGTGGGTAACGTCGCAGATGGCGTCGAATAAGGGCGTAGCCCGAGGGATTTTTCATACCGGCCTCTGAATGAAAAAAGGCCATCCGGTGCGGATGGCCTGTTGGAGTTAAACGGGAGGGAATTCAGTAAGGTGATATATAACTGAGAAAAGGTTAAAACATTAATTCTTATTATACTGCTCGTAAAATTTCTCAATTAGTTCATTAACCACTTCTTTTTTTGAGTAAAGCCTGAGGATTTTCTGAAGCTCCTCTAGTTTTGTAATATTTTCTTTCTTGATGTCAAAATGCAGATCGGAATATTCTTCTTTATTCTTCCTGTTTTTCCAAGATGATAATCCGCTCGACATTTTTCCCTTAAGGCTTTCTGCGACAATGTCGCCATTGGCTGAATGCCCATGAATATAATCAAAAAAAGCTATAACAATGTCTTTGCGACTAAATCCTGAGGTCTCACAAAATTCAATAATTAATGCAACCTCTCTTTCCGACATTGTGGAAAGTATGATATTCATCCCTTTATCTTTAAGGTAGCTATAACAATACTCTATTTCATTTTGCTCTTTTTTTTGCTCTAACCAGAGATGCATCTTGTTTATTTTTATTTTTCGCCAGTCGTCTGCGTAATTCATGATTTTTTTCGGAACATCATCATGGCACCATGAATACATTTCTTTATCAATCCACGCAAGAATTGAATAATATTCTGAGTCAGAGTGTGTATTTAATGATTTGTTATTAATGATGTCTCTTACGAATTCATATTGAGTATCTTTGATGAGTATATTAAAAAGAAGCCAGAGACATGCTCTCCGATCCCCTTTTAACCAGTTGGTGTTTTCTTCTGAAATAGCAAGCTCATGATAATCTTCAAGCATTCTATTGATTGTGTTGTCAATATCATCAGTTCTGGCATCTGATTTATACAATGCATTTCGGATGAGTTTTTTAACTAAATTAAAATCAGTATAATTCACGCCTGAGATGTAATGTCTGGTTTTATTTCGTTTTTGTAAATAATGAACATAATACACAAGTTCTCGTTCGCTGCTCTTTAGAAGTTCTTCAAGTTTGGTGACTACGGGAACCTCAACACGTTTACCATTCTCATTAAATGCCATTTCATTCTCCATGCAACACATCAATCACGGCGTGACTATGTAGTGATGTTATCATGATAACTCCATGTCTCAACCATTGTTTTTACGTTATCTTTCCATTCATTAGACGTATGATTGCCATCCTGATTTACTGCTGGCAGGCTCAAGAAACAGCTCTTTTGTCGGCTATCGTTCTTCAGTTATCCGCAATATTCAGCAAACAGGGTGATCTGAGTGCACTTTGATGTATGCAAGGCAATGGTGGATCTCCATTCGTACCAGGAGCAACCGATATGAGAACTAACAGAATGATCAGTTCACAGTGTCATCAAAAATTTTAATTATTCAATAAAAGCATTCTGTAGTGGGCTTATGGCGGTACGTTGTTTACATTCGAAAATAGCATCGGGATGTCTCTGCTGGCAGCACGCTTGTGATGTCTCAGAATGCTGGATAATTCCCCCGATATCGGCGCACGTTCCTGGATGATTAATTTTTTACACCGCCCAGCAATTTTACGACGCGTTACCCTTTCAGGCCCCTGAGCCGGAGCAGTCGTTATTCCAATATACGATACGGGAGGTGGGGAACCCGTCACGCTGACGTAAGAGTGAAAAATATATTATACGCCGATGTATCACTGAGTTGAAATGAAGAGGTGATAAAATGTCGTTTGTCTTCATAAGTGCCGCACAGTGGAAAACCGACAGTTCGCTGACCAGACCTTCAGAATAAATTCATTTAGGTTATTAGTGTTATTTTATAAAGTAGCTATATCCTGCCGCTGCTTAAGCCACTCAACGAGAGATCAGTGGACGACTTGCAGCTCAGCTTGATTAAACGTATCTCCTGTCCCTGGTACACTCATACTGACCGGTCTCAGATATTATCTTGCGAACTACAAGCACAATACCTCCTCACGTCGATAGTGTACGTCCAGTTACAGCGCGTAGGGTCATTATCCAACGTACCAGTATCCGATCGATAACCGAATTCATCCCACTCGGTAAAAATTCACATCCTGGTGTAATCCCATGACCACTATTCATCATGGGATAACATCATGCGTCACAATATCAATCGAAACCACATATCAGATCATTCGCTACAGAGCGTGTTATTCGCTCATCATAACCAGCTATTTGATTGCTACTCGAAACTCTTAATGCTGCGAGTGGACTTTGCTTACCGCCGGAACAGTAAGTCGTTTCACCACGCCGATGTAAATCAACTTGTCGCCGAAATGACCTGGCTGACAGAGCAATGCCATGAGTTATCCGGGCTGGTGGGGTATGCCTGGGTATTGGAATACGGGGAAGATCACCGCTACCACATTCATGCTGCGTTTTATCTCAATGGTCAGCGCCACAGGAAGGTCTGGTGCTTCTGGGAGTCCATAAGGGACCTGTGGGAGGACATTACGAACGGAGAAGGCTACGCGCACAGGTGTGAGCCTAAGGGACATTACAGGGTACGGGGAGAGCGTGTTATCAGTTTTTCCGACAACACAGGGCGGGAGGGCATGCAATACATCCTGAGCTACCTGGGCAAGCAGTCGCAGCGGACAGAACGCCGGATTTACAGAGTCAGCGCTGTTCCGGCACCGGTGTCGAGCGGCAGACGTCGCTCATATGTTCCCGGACGTTAATCCAGTTTTACTTGGCGGTTCTGAGAATAGGTATAACGGAACTTATCACCGTAGATGGATTCCGTATCCAGCACAAAGTCCAGCTGTTCTGGGTCCCGTGAGGCCCACTTCAGGCGCAGCAGGTCTTCCGCACAGCTTTTATCTGCCCCTCTGGCTTCCACCAGAAATATTTCCTCTCCCACCCTGAAGGAATCATTCGGGCGCGGGCCACCAATCACGAAACATTCAGCGTGAAGGCCCAGTGCCCGAATCGCCCCTACGAAGATATTGTTATCGATGGCATCTACGGGTTTGCCATTGACCGTCACGGTAATCCCGTTAACAAAGGCCGCTCCCATACCGTTGTTGATGGCATAAATGCCCCATCGATTTTTGCGACCATCGTTAGAGAAATAGGCATTTATTCTTGGCTCTACAGAAATATGGTTGTGCCTGATTTCCTCTCTGCCCTGCCAGATAGCGAATCCAAGTGAGATCATGGCAATGATGATGCCTGCAGATGCGAGGATCGAGTCCCGGTACGTTGTCAAAAAATGGCGCATGAATGGTGTTTCCTTACGATAAATCAGCTGCGTCGCTGCAATTTTGCAGGTGAATACAGATTGTAATTAAGGTAAATAATACTGTTTCTAAAGAAGAAATCTTTCTAATTAGCATCCCTTCTCCTGAATTTTCATCACATTACCCCAATGCTGATGGATGCTATCCAGTCGTGGTACTCCATCAATCTCCCCAACAGCGACATCTAACGATGCCGATCCTCAGTCTCATGATCTACTTACCATTGCCATCACCATCAATGGGCTGGTGGGTTACGCATGGGTGCTGGAGCAAACCGAACATCATGGTTATCACATCCACGCAGTGTTTTACCTCAACGGTCAGAAGCATCGCCAGGTCTCGACTGTCTTTGAAACACTCAGGGATACCTGGAAGTATGTGATATGGGAAGAAGGACATACACACCGTTATGAGCCTAAAGAGCATTATCGCGTGCGAGGTGAATGGGTGACGGCGTATGACGATATCAAGGGCCGTAAGAACATGCAGTACATCCTGAGCTATCTCAGTAAGCAGGAGCAGAAGACTCTGGGCGTAATCTGCCAGTTGAGTGATATCCCTGCCCCACCGGGGGCGGGTAGACGGCGGAAAGCAAGTTAAAAATTACGCCGGAGCCCCATCGTTTGAAGGAGTCTGCGTTCACCATACCTGGCTCCTTCTCCCATTCACTCAAGGAGAAAAACGATGACAACTGATTACAGCGTTCTTAACGACCAGTTGGTGACGATGGCGTTTATCACCCGGCGCACGGGCCTGACGGATAAATGGTTCTATAAGTTGATACAAGATGGCGAGTTTCCGAAGCCCATTAAGCTGGGCAGAAGCTCTCGTTGGTTGCAAAGCGAAGTAGAAGCCTGGCTACATCAGCGTATCGACCAATCCCGCCAGTGATATCAAATCAAACCTTACCTCCTCTCATGTTTATCTGAATTCCCCCCACAGCATACTCGCCAGACTGCCTGACATAGGCGGCTTTCGCCTGCGTGCTGTATGGCGAAGGTCCCTGCTATGAAACTAAAGATGCTTATTGAATCGGCACAACGGGGGGCATCGTCATGATGCAATTCCGTGCCATTGAACACGCCATCACCGAAGACGGTGAGTGGGTGACGCCAGAAGAGCTTCCTCTGGATTATCGGGGGCGGCTGTTATGCGATTCCTGCCATGCAGAGGTTGCTATCGACGAGGACAAGTCAGGCAAAGAGATTTTTATTCACTCCCGACATAATCGCAGCGAACGAATCAAAAACCAAAGCTGCCACTACGTAATCCGTCCACCGAAGCAACCAGCATCGACAAGCGCTGGCCGCAGACGAAAACAACCGCCTGCAGGTTATGCTGGTCTACGAGGTCCTTTGAATACCCGAAGGGGGTTGTGGCGATGCAATCAATGCGAACGTTCCTACTACGGCGGCAAGAAATGCCCTCATTGCGGCGAGTGGGTTTATACGTTATCGCGATAGCCAATTGCTAGACGTCTGGCGAATCAGGAGGGCATATTGCATTCCGCTATGCTCGGATATATTGCCCTCCTGCCAAGCTTAAGATGTAACTGCTCACAATGAACATCATTCACTTCTTCTGGGCCTGTCAGTTCGGAGATGCCCATACGTTCTCCCTTTGCAACGTGGTCCATCTCTGGCAACGTACTGACGTTGGTGGCTGCTGCGCTGATACAGACGCATTCTCAAGATTATTCCATTTAGCAAAACGCTCGTTTTCATGAGCTGACTCCGTGGACATGCCTATAACTTAACCGCACTTGTTATCGATCGGCGCCAACGATCAATATCGAAAAACTGATCTATCAAAACGATTATCTTTCATGCGCCCTGCCTGGTTATCCTTGTCTTAACTTACTCGCAGAAAAGCCTTTTATTACGGTTAGTTATCTAGCCGAGGCTTGCTACGCCCATTTTCCATGTATCCCAAATTACGAGGTCGCAAAGACGCGGAAAGATGAAGAGATGCGCACGTTGCAACAAAAAAAGAAGTGTCCTTGAGCGATGGCTCTCACTCGATAAAGAATTCTGCGACGAGTGCTTGTTTGATATCGACCAAGAAATCAGGGAAAGACGGATGATCCCGATCACAAGGCTTAAAGATGACGATGAAGGGAAATAGTTACTCGTGATGAAGAATAAAATCGACGTTAGTGTCATTATCCCTGCTTACAACGCCGTTGAGACCATTGGTAATCTGGTTAATAAAATCCTCAGCGAAACCCACGTGGCTATTGAACTTATCATTGTCGATGACGGTTCTACTGATGGAACAGCCAACGCTCTTCGTCAAATCCATGATGACCGACTCATTCTGATTGAGCAGGCCAATAGAGGTGTCTATGCTGCCCGAAATGCTGCTCTAGCCTTGCATCAAGGAGAGTGGGTAATTTTCCTCGATGCTGACGATGATATAGCAGACGGGTTCATTGAAAAACGATGGCAAGCAGTTACTGCGTCGCAAGCCGACATCATGATCTTTAATGGCTGGCATTCTAGTGCTGACCTACATCGAAGAGCAGTCCACCGAAAGCAGCCATATGGGGCGACCCTGTCAGGTCATGAGTGGATTAGACAGTGCGTTACGCGCCGTGAATGGCCACATTACCTGTGGTTGCAGATGATCAAGTCAGCCTATATCAGACAACACTCACTGCACTTCCAGTACGGTAAGAGCCATAAAGACATTATCTGGACGGTTCATCTTGCAGCTAGAAATGGCCGTCTCTGCGTATTGGATGTTAAGGACTATATCTATAACAGCAATAGGACCTCTATTACGCACCGACCGGATTACTACGATGTTCGTGCAATAAGCTATGTTGAAGTGATCGCCGAAATCATCCAGCTAGCGGGACAGAAACAAAACAAAAAAATAAAGGTATTTTTTTACAGACATGCGCTGGTGGAGGCCCGTCATTTTCTGGGGCTGTACCGGAATCGAGTTTGGGATAAATCAGGAGTGAAAACCAGCTTCAAAACAAGCATTTCGTTCGCTAGTTTATTCAGAGGCATCAGCAGTTTTAGCGATGTATTTTTCTTTATCAAACTCGTGGCTAAACTCAAATAATACCGACCCGTTACAATGCCATATAAAATCACCTAGACACGCGCACCTTGATTAATCCAAAAAACATTTTGAATCGCCACGTGTTTAACAGACATCTCTAAGTCCAGTCTGCGTGATACCTCAGGCCTGGTACAGCGTCTGGTGTGGTCGTCATTATGTGAGAGAGAAGCACTGTGCGGTATGCAACACGGGTATCTACAGCATCGAAGAAACCACCTGGCGGGAGAACTATACCTGCTCGATTGACGGCCCACCTCCATACCCTCCTGAAGACAGGCATTCATCACCTGTAGCGGCGGGAGGTGGCAGAAGATGACGATACGATTCAGGCCCACTGAATATGTGATTACGGTTGACAGGGAATGGGTGGCTGTTGATGCGGTTTCATTTCAGCATGCCAGACCGCTGTTATGCGGATCCTGCCACATACTGGTGTCTGTGAATCGAAACACATCTGGGCGATTTGAACTAATTCACCGTCCACACTCTGAGACTGATAGAAGGAGAATGATACGCTGTCGTTACAATAAATCCTCGATATCTGCAGTAACATGTAGATTATAATTTCTGGATATCTAGCAAGGCGGACATCCATGTTAGTGAATCCGTAGCGGATTGAGATATCACTCGACCCGCCTTTCGTTCACAGCAGACTTTAAGCTCAGTTAACGTGTCCGTTCCGTGCCAGAAGCTGACATTACGTATGTTATTGATCGTTAGGTCAGAACACGTGGCCCGCTTGGGTGAGATGCTTAGAACATCTTACACCCAAACTAAATCATCTAGTAATGTAGTAAAGTAAATAAATTATTCATATTTTTTGACATGCAAGCGAGATATTACAAAATCACCGGAGGATTCAACTTTCGTAGTTTCATTTCGAATATATTCAGAGTATAGACAGGTAACATTAGGATAATTAAAGCTACATAAAATCGCCGCTAAAATATGTGGCTTTGGTCCAAACGGAATAATGGAAACGTTATATTCAGATCTAAGAGGAGAGAGCATCTGTGACATATTATCATAACATGTTGCAATACTGTTAATTGGCAACTTTATGAGTTTATCCTCACCACCAAGGTAGTGTAAAATAAAGTCTTTGTTTTTTTCTAAACAAGTATTTTCATAGTCATAGCTTGCAGCTGGTGCAGCCATGATACCAAAGCATTTATTTGGATTTAATAAGTTATACAAACGTTGAGGACCATATCTATCAAATCCCAACATAAATATTGCTGCATTATGTCTTTTAGTTAATGAAATACCTTCACATCCTGGAATTATTCGTAACTCACCAAGTTCAACGTTGAGATCTAAATTTCTATACACTGCAGTTGCGTATATCAAATCAATGGTTACTCTTAATTCACAAAAATTGACTAGGTAGTTTAAAACCGCTGCATACCAAGCTCGAGACATCGAAGTGTAGTCAATTAGTATTTTTAATTCCGTAACATTAACCTTGTTAATTATTTCACTTAGTGATTTTTGTATTTCAGAAATTTCCCTTTGTGAAATCTCTAGCAATTTGAAGCCAGTCCAGCTTTCTGAAAAATAACTCAAACTATCGATACGGACTGGATCTTCTTTATGTTGATCAAAAGCTAAAACAATCACATTGTCGATATTATCCTTATTCAATCGTGTAGCCACATCAATACAGCGTTCTTCGTACCCACAAGAAAATAATGCGATATCATATTTTGACTGACTTAGCTCGCCTATTGATAAGTCATCTACATGTAATTTATTCATCATTCTCCTCCCAGTCTAGGCTATATTGTCCATCATCATTGTTTTTATTTATAGCTTTAAACCGGCTATAAGAAGAATTGTTCATTATCACAGATAATTTGATTGAGTTTCCTTTTCTTGGCATTAAGTAAAAATGAGGTGATAGACAGAAGGCCAAGGAAAATCTACCTTTCCTGTTTGGCATCTTGTTGTCGTTGTCCAACCCTCTAAAATCTGGGTAAATTAAACCTAAATCTACAGCTGTTTCTATATACTTCCATACGTTATCATCTTCAACATCGAATGAAAATGAGTTGTATGTATCTGTATTTATTTTGTCTGTATGAAGTTTGTCTTTTAAAAACCGCCCAATTGTTGTAAACAAATCGAAAGCTTTCTTTCCATCTACCTCTAGGTTTAAACCATCCAGCTCTGAGTATGAAAATTCTTTTAGTTTCGCACCTTGTTCCTTGTCTGATAGAGGCTTAAGTTCAGTACAAGATTCAATATTCTTTGAAAAAATATAATTAAATAATCGTAATAGTCGACGGGGGTTTCCATCAGAACACCTTACTATCAGTGAATACCCAGAAAATATAAATGGCGAAGCATTTCCTTTATAATGCTGAAAGGAATCTTTTAATATCAGTGTACCTCTCAATTTCCTTGATACTGAGCTTTCAAAAAGAGAATAGTCTTGTTCGAATAACCTCTCCGCTCTTTTGATTGTACTGGAATCACAATACTCCCTCACCTTCTCCATCAGTTTATCATCAGGAAGTACATCTTTAGGGGAGTCGATTAATATTGAATTACCCAAAAGACTCTCAAGTGTAATATCTTTATTTATAATAGATGAATTATTTATTCTCTTTCTAAAAAGCTTATCTGCGAAATTTTCAAAGAAATCATGAGAGTTATTATTTGAGCTGCCATGGAGGCCTTGCTTATCAATATTTAAATAATCAAAGTCGTGTCCCATGTTTAATGGAGTGCCGGTAACAGTTTCCAGAGTGTAGTGCCGGTATGGCATTGTTGTTATTTTGAATACGATTTCATTATATGATCTCATATGTGTATTCAATATTCTATGATGTTCTTTAGTTAAGAATTCAGCTTCATCAATACAAACACAGAATGTAGAGGAATTAGAAAGACCTATTTCTTTCCTTACCGTGGACAGTGCCATTATTAAAGGTTTAAATAGATCTGTATTAAAGTTAAGCCCAACCATAAGATCATCATCATTTAGTGCAAGACCTAACTTCATCTTATTAAAGATAATATTCTTTTTATATTCGGTAATTTCTAAATCGTCATAAATATCGGTAATTGTGTTTAACCTCTTAGACAACCATAATTCTGATATTTTATTACAAATAGACTTTTCTTTTATGATCCTATCTATTTCATCTTCAACATATGAATGAAGACAGCTTCGTATGGTATCTAGAAACCTTGCACATGAAGATAAGTTCAAACTCCACTTAAAAAGCAGGTTATTATCATCAATATCACCAATTGAGTTTACCCATTCAACTTTCAATGGAATATACGTCGCAATAAACGAGCGTTGCTCTATAATTTTTCTTGCTTTTTCATCTTTTAACTTAGTAAGACATTCATGAGAAAGCATTTTAATTAAAGCAGTCTTACCCGAACCTCGAGAACCTAGTATTATATGATTTTTGTTAGATATTAGAGATTCAAATGCTGGAGTCCAAACAAACTCTTCAGCTAGTTGGTCTGAAGTGAAGTATCTAGCATTAGAGTGTTCAAATATATTATTAAATCCAAATAAGTTATGCATATTATTTATCCTTCAACAAAATAAACAATTCATCTTGCCCTGGAGTTTTAAATATTGTAAAGCCGATCTCACCTGATAAATCTACAATGGTTTTTTCAAGTAGTTTTCTCGAAGTATATATTATATCAGCATAATGATTAGATAATTCACTCCACTTTACATGTGTCTGTGTCTCGAAAAAACTCTCAATAGATTTTTTTAGCTGATTTTTTAGTTCAATAGGCAACATACGATTACCAAAAAATTCTTTATGCGGTATCCCGTTAATGGACTCATCTTTTGTCCACCCATGCCCTGTGTTGTGTGACCAAGTCACTACCTTCCCTAAAGGTGTTTTGTTTACATCACAAATTTTATCAACTTCAATTTGATGAATAGTATTCGGTACCCCTTGGAACCATCTATCATCTAAACGAGCAGAGAAACTACCAGCACAAAGTATATTAATAGGATGCTGATAGTCGTCAGAATACTGTGCAAGCCTAGGTATATGTTTATGCCCATGAACGATAAAATTAATGTTATGCTTAGACGCAATATCCATCAGGATAGCTGCATTTTGTAAGATGCTATGGTCAGCGACGTCAAAAGGTAAATCAGGCTGCTGGATTGGATGGTGATGTACGACGAGCAGATTAATCTTCTCGCTATATGCAATCTTTAGTTCTTGAAGCTTTCTATCCAGTTCGGTTAAATCCTGTTTGCGAATAATACCATGATGAGGTTTTCTATCATAGTGATCATAAACCGAACTGTTCACACCAATAATATTGAGGTTCTCATCGCTCCAAATAGCAAAATATGGTTCATTGTAATAACTGCCAAAATGAGCTCGATCTAAACATTGTTTAAAAAAGTCATTGAAGCGCAAGTTGCTGTATTTGCGTTCAATTGTTATATTAATGTTTTCATTTGAGGTCATTGAGAGTTCCTCTTCAATCCAGTTACCATCGTGGTTCCCTGGAACAAAAAAGACTTTTTCTTGCTCTACTCCCAGAATCATCGCTATTTCTTTCAAGCGTGTAGATGCAAGTTCAAATTCGTCACTGGTTGCTCTGTTGGTGATGTCACCCGCGATAACAAGATAGTCAGCTCGTATATCCTCTTGTTTAGCAAGATGCCTTAATTCATTCAGAAACTGATTTTTTACAGCGTTGTTAGAGCTCCCTACTGCAAACTCAGTTGAAACAGCTGCATCACCAACATGTAAATCACTAATGATTATTATTTTCATATGCCAGATACCTGTAGGTATACTAATATTGTTGCATGATATCACAGTTGTGTAAGCATCCGGTTTTAAAGGATAAATCATTTATAGAGACCTTTCACCTCCTCCCAGAGATAAATGTTCAAAGCACACGTCCTACTCCTCAATTTGCCCCCTTTGAACCTAGTATGTAGATCCGGACTCTTGGGGGCATTGCAATAGTAAGTCTGAATCGTGAATGAGATTTATTGAGGGGACAAGATCTCAGGGTATGCCAATTCCCCCCTCTGTGTATTAATGCGGATAAGATGAATCAACTGCTCGACTATTGCGGCTTCATCTGGAATCAGATCAACACTAGCCACCTGTAATTGTTCTTCGCCCGCAAGAATCCTATAGCTTACATTCAGAGGTTGCGTTCCCAGACCTGCATGATGTGGATAGAGAAGCATAACTTGTGGGCAGTGATAAATCCGGGCGTAGGCCATCATCTGGTAGACATCTGTCTGCGATATGCCATGCCTGGTATCTTCGGGATGACGCCCAATACGCTTCCATTTAGTGTCTATGATCATAACAATCTGATGGTCCCTCTCGATAAGCAGATCCGGCCGGGTCTGGAAGCGTGGTTTGCCTTCTTTTACGTCCTCGATCAGACAGTATAATCTGCCTGCCTGTGCACGAACCGTCCATTCCGTACCGCGTACAGCACGCTTCGCTAGCGCCGCTATATATGCCTCGAACAGGTCGTTCATTGGGAAAAGCAGTGTAATCCCGTTCTGCGCTCGTTTATCGTGATGAGTAGCTTGCCAGTCGCGTCGCAGGAGAAGACGTGCCAGATTGTAGAGTGCTTCCCAGCGATGATTGGTTCGATCGATCCGAACCTGTGACCAAGGCAGGTGACTCAAGGGGGGGGCGCTAACACCCGCCAGCAGGATGCGCAATTCATTCAGACGACGGAGCGTATCAGCAGCGCGGGCATAATGGTGAAGCAGAACTACACACGCCTTCATAATTCGAAGTAGGGCGGTATCAGCCGACAGTTCGTCGTAACGACAGGCGAGACGGTCGGGGCGGACGGCAAGCGTAGTGAGTTGTCGTTTGATATTGAGCCTTCCGCGTAATGAGCGCAAATCGTCTTCCTGTACCAAATAGGTGCGCGGTAATCCCCGATGTACTTCAGATAAGAGTCGCTCGGCGAACAAGCGGATGAGTATCTCTAGCAAGCTTTCAGCTTGTCTCGCCATTGTTGCGGCCTGTCCATTGCCGAGTTTAAGGCCGAGGGCGACATCAAGCATACGTATCAGGCGATTGCGTATTGTGGCGTCCGGTTCTATCGTCTCGTCGTCGAATTTGGGCAGGATCTCAAGGCTACATCCCGGAGCGGCAATGACCCCAACCATTTGCCCGGCAATAATTTTGTTATGGCGATCGATTAAGATATTAGTACCGTGCTGATTTGCCAGCGGATGCTCGCGCGCCGCCGTAAGCAGCGTGTTAGCCTGAGGGCGGGTAAAAGCATGAGGAGCGTTTATGCTGCTTTCAGTGTTCACACAAACACCACCCCATTCGCGAACCGTGAGGTGCGTCATTCTTTCGATTCACCAGCCACCTCAAGATCGGTGACATTTAACGTTCTGGTTTTGCCTATCAGTCGATCAAAAGCATCATTTCTGAACGGTGAACGTACCGACCAGCTTGATAATGGTTCCCCCTCTATTCCGGGTGGCGGTAAAATCTGCTCTTCCTGCATAAAACCATCGCCCAGCACTGCCGCGATTCGGCTCCAGTCCTCGAAGAAATACTCTTGTAACAGCGGTATGACCTTATTGCGCACTGCATCTTCAACTTGTGCCCTAGATTCACAATTGATAAAGAAAGCGTGTCCAATGCGATATTCCCGGCCTATAAGATATTCAATTCGCTGGTTGATTATGGTAAGAACGGCTTTGAGATCGATCCCCTCTACTTCACTTAGCAGGGTCGCGTCGGGAGCCATTTCCCGGAAGTTGAATCGCCGCCTTAATGCTGTGTCGAGCAATGCGATGGATCGATCGGCGGTATTCATGGTGCCTATGATATGAAGGTTGGCGGGGATGCCAAAATCTTTCTTTTTCGAATAAGGCAGAGTTACGGTGAGTGCATCAGGCATTCCAAGACGTTTATCCGGCTCAATTAACGTAATCAGTTCGCCGAACACTTTCGAGATATTTGCCCGGTTGATCTCATCAATAATGAGGACGAATTGTTCTGGTTGTCCTTTAACATCGGAACTATTATCCAGGTTCTCTGTACTTGAGAGCAGTCTGCCTAGCGCCGGGATATTCACACGACTGGTGGCAATGGAATAAAGCGTCCGCATGGTGAAGTTACCATCGATAATTGTATCGAGTGGCAGTGGTTCATCAAGGGTCAATAGCCAGCGAACTGAGCGGCGGTGCGCATAGTAACCTTCGGCTTCAGGAACGAAATAGTAATCACCAGTGATTTCAGCGATAGCGCGAAACGCAGTGTTCCCGTAAGGGACAATCACGATATCACCAGGCTTCATTTCGCAACGGAAGGGGTAGGTTTGCGTCCAGTTACTAGGCGTCAGAATCCCTGGATTTTGCTTGATCCATTCATCATGAATCGCGTTGAACGATGAAAATCTATCCGCGCTCCAGTCTATCGTCCCACCCCAACCCAGAGCGATATACCCATTGTCGCAGGCATCTTCATACACATCGTCTTCGGTGCCAATTGTCCCTTGCCCCATTTTCCAGAAGCGTTTTTGGGATAGTTGCAGTGCCGAGGCATCTGTCTGTGCACGGGGTTGTGTTCTGGCCTGATCGGCAAGGGCACAAATTTCTCTGAAGAGACCCGGCGTAGGCATGAGTCTGAATCCAGCAGACGAAGACTCATCTTCACCGATTTCTGGACGAAGGCCCTCAACGAAGGTTTCGTAGTCATAGCTCTGGTGGAATGTGACGAAAGAGATCCTCTTTTCTGCCATCAGTTCGTTATAGCGCACCATCAGGGCCGTCCGCCCATCTTTTGAGTCCGGATAGGCATCTTTGCCATCGCAGAGCGCTACGGCTTCCCTCGCCGTGTTATAGGTCTTTCCGGTACCTGGAGGACCGTAAAAAATAAGGTTAGTCGGAGTTGGTTTATTCTGGGCCACTAGTTCGCTTCCTTCCGTAAGGATGAACGTATATTTCCGGGTTGTGCTCTTTTTAGGCCCTTCCGTCACCGGAGGGGGAACATCCGCTAGTTCCTGAAATTTTTGACCATCAAGAGCCTGACAGATGTTCGGCCATCCCTTGTCGAGACCCATTTCAGTATTCAGAGGGCCAACTACCAGGGTGACACTTACGTCACCTCGCTCTCTGGCTGGGGTGATGTAGTTTTCAAGGACATAATCCCGAATTTCGTCGGCCTGAGAGTCATCACCGCTCAGGAAGCGTCCATATTGTCCGAGCCAGCTATTCCAGTTTGACAATCGGTTAAGCGGTTGCTCTGATTCAGGCATTAGTAACCGATAGTCATTGCCGTTGTCTTTGGCATCACGGCGAATCTCTTTGATCCGCTGTCTCAATTGCGCAAATCCATCCGCTTTGTAGGCTGCATCCAGATCTGCATGAGGAGAACCAAGTGCTGAGAGATTTTTTTCTATAGTTTTGACAGCATAAATATGGGAGTTGAGGCCTGCTTGCGTTTTGGCTCCTTTGCTTTTCAACCATTCCTGAAATTCAACTTCGAGCATTCCCTATGTCCTCTCTTCAACGCTAACTAGCTGATAGCTATCATCGTGGATGACGGTAGAGTCGGCAAGGATATTGTGTAATTCGAGAGATAGTGGATTGCCACAGGTTTTACAGATATGTAAATAGGCTGGCTTGGTTGCCCTCACACTGGTATTGCATCCAGTTATTTTCTTGTTTTTTAACCTCATCTGAGGTATAAAAAATAGAAAAACCATAAGAGGCACTGCCAATGTACTCCCATAATCTCGCAAAAACTGTCGTGCTGGCTGACCCAGATGACGTTGAGTCCTATCTGCAGCCTATGAATCTTAGCCAAAGTGATCTTGGCCGTATCCTCGAACGAGGGTTATCAGGTCGTTACTCAACGACTCAGAACCACCCTGCAATTTCACGTGGGCAGTATTTTTATGGTGAGGGAGTTAGCGGCGCTCGTGAGATTCTTGCGCCAAGAGGGTATAAACGGCTATCTATTCGAAATGTTGAATTAACCGTTAGCGATAATGTTGCAATTTACCTATGCCGTGGCTGCGATCAAACTGGGATTCTTCATGGATACCCCGAATCTCGCCTGAAGAAAGGTGACTTTACTTGCGATCTGATGGGGTTGATTCACAACAATACCCCAGGACAAGGAGACCTCAAGTTCGACGATACCCAACTTAAGTTGGACCTTGATCTACCCGAAGGTGATGTTGTACCTCTCCTGCCGAATAAAATCGGAATGGACTTATGGTTTTTACTCTACGATTTTTATGAAATCGATGACTTTCACCGTGTAGGTATCCGTGCAGAGCTTTCTCGACCGATCTCGTACAACGATAAAAATGTAGTCAATAGCTTTTCTACGCGTTTGATACTTGATATTCACGGACCTGAGCCGATTATCCAGAGTAATGATGCACCACTATTTACGCCAGATATCGACCTCGACATTTTAAAAGTAGGCTAAGTATGTACCATGTTTAATTCAGAGCGTTTACGTATAGCAAGAGAACGAAGAGGTCTGACACAAAGAGCTTTAGCCGAAGCAGCTGAATTGACCAGCAGAACGATTTCTAACTATGAGAAGGCTGGTATCTTTGATGCTGTAGCCAGTGACAGTATGGATAAAATCTCTGCTGTTCTTGGTTACCCTGTTGAATTTTTCCTCGACAGAGACGTCCCTTCTCTTGCTCCTGAATCGGTTAGTTTTCGTGCAATGACTAAGCTAAGTGCACAGAAGAGAGATTCCGCGCTTGGAGCAGGCAAACTTGCCCAAGAGTTATCAATCTGGATTGAAGAACAATTCAAACTACCGAAACCCAATATTCCTGATTGTAGCTTCGATGGTTATTCGGAACCTGATCGTGCCGCCCGAGCAGTGAGAGAACACTGGGGAGTCGGTGAACTATCGATTTCTAACTTAATTCACCTTCTGGAGGCTAATGGGGTACGTGTATTCTCGCTCGCTGAAAATTGCGTTGAAGTTGATGCTTTTTCGTTTTGGATTGACGAAAAACCATTTGTTCTTCTGAACACAATGAAAACACCGGAGCGTAGCCGCTTCGATGCAGCTCATGAATTAGGTCATTTAGTTCTTCACAAACATTCAAGCAATAATGGCAGACAAGCTGAACTAGATGCCGACCGCTTTGCATCAGCTTTTCTGATGCCTGAACGTAGTGTTTTGGCTACGGTCCCAAGAATGCCATCGCTGGATCTACTTATCTCATTGAAAAAAAATTGGAAAGTGTCACTTGCAGCTTTGGTCCGTCGCACATTCGATGTGGGTTTATCTACCGAATGGCATTATCGACAGTTATCAATTGAGTTAGCTCGACGGGGGTATCGAACCAGCGAACCACAAGGTATGGAAGATCGTGAGAGATCACTTGTATTAGAAAAGGTGTTTTCAGCACTGCGTTCAAATGGGATCAAACGTAGTACGATCCTCGAACAACTACGGTTCCCTGCGGATGAAGTAAGTGCCCTTACGTTTAGCAATAGCTTCTTTATGGGCTCCATCACTGGGGAAGGCTTGACTGAGCAAAAATCAGGTAAACGTCCTCCACATTTAAGTTTGGTTAAATAGATCTAAAAACATGGTAACTATTTACCATGTTTTTAACAGCTGCCGACCTTTTAAAGCATTAGATATTATGTTCATTTCTATCCAAAAAATCATTATATCAATGTAAAATTCCTTACAAATAATAGAATTGGGCGGCAGTGTTAATAATATTTACTGTACGTCCTAAAAAACATTTTCATTTGGACATTTTTTCTGACACTTCTTCAAGCGGAAGATTAATATAACCATCCAATTAACTCAAGGATAATGCGCATAAGTCCAATAGCATTTATCAACTAAATTCATGTGCCATATCAGCATCATTTGATTGTCTTTTCTTCCACTCAACCATTAACCATACATCATGCAAATAGCGTTGATTTTGGTTTACTAAGAATTCATAAACTTTCTGCCACCAAAATCTCCATTCTGACTGCTTATAATCTGGTGGAGTATTTCTTGTCTGTCTTTGTAATTGTTGACAGAAGTCATCAAAATTTGTTGGCTGAAGATCAGATGCTATGCGTGTGAAGAAATTAGCCTTAAGATGTTGCTCAACTCTTTCGGGTACTTGATAAATCTCTTTCCAAACTTCTATCTTGTTCAATACTTCTGCCGGAGCATTTACATATGAAATTGAAACTGATGTTAAAGGCGTTTCCCAAGAGTCTGTAACTAAATCGCTACGACTACTTAGCTGGGGTGTCACTGATATATATGGTTCACATGACTCTTGTGCTGGTGGAAGTGGATAAAATGCTGTTCTCCGTTGTCCGCTTTGAGCTCTCAGTACATCTTTAGCCCCTTTTGCCTTGCTATTACAGATGTGGCAGGTAGGAATAAAATTACCCGGATGGACACTGTAAACAGGATACTTATCTTTGCAAAGCACATGGTCATAATCTGAACGCCACTGCTCTTCATCCGCTACACTTACCCTATTTTGAGAAAGAAGTGCCGTGCCACAAATAGGGCAAAGATGACTATTATTATTTCCTCTAACAAAACTCTGGTAGTGTATTTCAATAGAGTTATTTGATTGTAACTTTGCTTGAACCAGGTCTTTGGTACGCGTAAACAGATGAGTTGTTAATGCCTTACATGCTTCGAACAAAGAAGCTGGCTCTAATTCTGGCAGCACTGTTTGTGTATTGTTAAAGAATATAATAACATCCTGAGCCTGACTTATTTGATCCGACAACCTCCGACGTTCAGCAATAGTTGTAGGTAGTGCTTCCCATAAGCTATGAAATTTCTCTCTTGTGGGTTTATTATTCCAACATACGCTAGGAACTTCTATTTCTACATTTTCTATCATCTCAGGAAAAGTTCGAAATAATGCCTCTGAGAAATCATCTGAATTAACACTGGAGTCCAGAAAATGAAGAAACTCAGCGTTAAGCAATGCAAATACAGAGCATTGTGGAGTTTGTAGGTTGAGTGAGAATAACATTAGCTCTCTAATTTCCTTAACAGATAAGCCTTTTCCATTGACTCTCCCAGATTTTCCTCAATCCAGCGTCGCGCAGCTATAATAGCTTCAGGATCATTACCCTCTGGTAATCTATGTTTAACATCCTCTACCACTGTCTGTGAAATAAGGGAACGTAAACCATAGTGGTTCTTAACCAAGATATCAAATGAGGTACCATAAGTCTGGCTGGAGACCGGTTCCATACAGATACAACCCATATCATTACGCTCGAAGAAAAATACATTCTCGCGTTTAAGCGAGGAAATCATGAATGGTGAATGAGTAGATAAAAAGAACTGCGATTGACCTTTTCTCTCATTTTCAGGTGTAAATGCGTTGGTTAGGCGCTGGTGAAAATAGGTCCGCCAAGATGGATTAAGGTGTGTTTCTGGCTCATCAAAAAGAAATAGTGCTTGAACCTGGCTGAATATCCTTGTGGCTGCGATAACCTGAATCAATTGAGCTTCACCGTCAGATAAATCATCAAACCTCACGACATCACCCTGTTCATTAGCCATCAATAATTCAACAACAGATAAAGGTAATCTTGACTGGAGTGGTTTTTTTACCGTACCTATAAAATCATCTTTCATCAATTTCAAACGAGATGTACGATCCCAGTTCTTTATGCCAAGCTGTTGAATATTGTTAAGTCTTTTAAATAATGCGAAAGAATCATAGTAGTTATCTTCACGAAGTCTGTTTAAAACAGTCTCATCACTTAATTCGAGAGTGATTTCTCCAGACAGATATTCTAACTCATAAAGCTCATACTGGTTATCTGTCGTTCGGCCTCCTGTTGGCTTTACTTGATCGGAGCCTGCTATACGGATCAACATTTTCACATCACGAATGGCATCATCTTCTATGATACCGGAACGAAAGTCGTAATGAAGTACGGCTTTGACTGGATGCTTATATGTTATTTCATCCAACAGTTGAAATACTGTCTCTGTCGGAAGAATCGATAGTGATAAAATTAAGAGTCCAACATTATCGTAATCAAGGTAGTTAAAATTGCTAGAGGCAGGGTTCACTTCTCTCAAATTCAGGTGATAATTTGGAACAAAATCACCTTCTGATAAAGAATCAAATATGTGTGGGTATTTTTTAAGATATTTTTTATTGATTTCAGCCAACTGTTCATCATTGATTTCTCGTGATAGCATTTTTAGACGCTGGCTACTAATTCGACGGACTTCAAAATATTGCACAGCATTTTTCATAAAACTTCGCTGTAAATTTTCGTTTAGCCCCGAAGCATAACCAACCACGAGAGGGGTGGGAAAATGGCGCTCGCCAAGCTGTAATACATGCCACTCATCAGTACCACGAATATTTAAAACCACATCGCCGTCAAGTTCAATAGTTACTTTTAGCTCAATACTCTCACCATGATTCATGAGCTCGTCTGGATAAGACATAACAGCACTATCATCTCTAAGATCCCATTGATAGTGTACCGCGACGCTAAAACCTAACGATGTTTTATTTTTGAACTCCGCACGTTGCCATCGCTCTAGATAAGCAAAAGTTTCTCCAATTAACTCAAGTAATTGCGATTTGCCAGAACCATTGAGACCAATCAATGCAAATATATTATCTTGGGCATAACTAAAATCAAAGAACTGATCTTTCAAGCCTTTGTAGCTGCCTCTCAAGTCTAAAGAAATCAGTCGCATCAACTATTACTCTTGTTTTGTTTGATAGTTTTTGTGCTTTTGCGCTGCTGTTGAAATTTTACCAGTAATGCTTGTGCGCTATTTTCACCGCTAATTAAATCGGGGTTTTCTGCCCGCCACTGTGCTGTGAGTTCCCCACGAAATGCTTTGGTCAGAATGGATTGCGTGAGGCTGTTGACGCGCTCGAGGGCGTTTTGTACCTGATTTTCAATACCGTCAGCATAAGTGAAGAATTGTTCTACGCGGCGGACGATTTCGTGTTGTTCATTGATCGGTGGTACTTCCAGCGGGTATGCCACCAGTTTTTGAGCATTAATATTTGATTGACTTACGCCATCAGCTTTAACCTCATAACAGTATTGCTTCGCTATAGGGCTATTAAGATGATAATTTAGGTACTCAGCATTTAGCGCCTCTAAACACTGAATTTTAATCAAATACCCAGCATAAATAGCCTCTCTTTCACCTCGATAAATAGAGGTCTTACCTACTAATTCAGGGCTGTTTGTACGATTAAATAATATGTCGCCAGCAATTAAATTATATTTTTCAATTTCATTTTTATCTGATGTATAAACTAAATCTGACCAGTCTAATTTACCACTCTGGAGGTTCCCCATTCTTAGCACAGGGATTAAACCTTCTTTTTGAGACTTTGCAGAGGTACCGTAAGATGGTTTCTTTATGAAATTTTTAAGTATCCCTTTTTTCCAATCAGTTAGGATAGTTGTACCACGCCATTCCTCCGTCAATTTTCCACTCACCGCAGATGCCAACACCACCTGACGAAAACGTTTCAGGATTTGCGGTATTTGCTCAAGACGTGCTTTGATGCTATCGACCTGAGCTAGCAGAGTGTCAAGTTTATCGACGATTACTTTTTGTTCGGCTATAGACGGAAGGTTACAGACAAAACTAAACAACTTTTTTTGGTTAAGAGATGATTGATTAACGGCATGCTGAGCATTTAGTGAAAAAACTCCAATCGCTCTTGAATATTTACAATGGTAGTTGAATATTTCAGGGAGAATTAACTCGCGATTTACCACTATACGTAGCAAATTAATACCATGATATAATTCACGATCACTATCTGTAAATAAAGCTGTTTTCCCGAGATGCACAGGGCTATTTATATGACTAAATAAAATATCGCCACTATTAAGTTTATGCTTGGCTATCTTCTCAACATCATAGTGTTCTAAAAAACCAATTCGAGAAAAATCAACTTCTTCATTTGCGATAGTTTCGATTCTACTAACGGGTATACCCAGACCACTTTTATTCTGTACTCCACCAACACCGTTTGATGCAGAGAATAATAAATCTCCGTATGAAGTTTTTACCCACCCTTCCGGCAATTTAACCTCGCTCATCGCTTAACCCCACCCAACATCTCATTCAGCAACGTCTTTTGGGCATCGGCTTCATCGCTAGCGCCCAGTTCACGCATTAGTGCATCCATTTCTCCCAATGCCTGCACCAGTTCGCCCATCGCTTCTGCAGCCAGCACCGAAGGTTCGGGCATGTTAGCTGCATCAACGCTGTTATTGTCTTTAAGCCATGAGATATCTAATGAATCACCTTTGGCATCGCGGATCCATTCGCGGCTGAATGTGCGCCAGCGGCTGGTCGCCAAGCGGTCATCAACGTGCTGGTTTTCGGCGTTATTCGGCGCATCTAGCTCGGCCGAGTTAAAGCTCCATTCCCCTTCGCTGCGCGGGCTTTGGGCATTGGCGTCCTCGCCGTAAACAGCCTCAAAGGGTTTTAAATGCTGCTCACCAAATGGGGTGCGTTTGCCAAAACTAGGCATGTTGCTGCGCAGGTCATAAACCCAGACATTTTCGGTACAGTTTTCATCTTGATGTTTGTTACTAGCGCTGCCTTTGGTGAAGAATAAAACGTTAGTTTTCACTCCTTGGGCGTAAAAAATCCCGGTGGGTAGACGCAAAATGGTGTGTAGGTTGCATTTGTTCATCAGGTCGCGACGAATTTCGGTGCCGACCCCCGTTTCAAACAGGACGTTATCGGGCAGCACCACTGCGGCACGTCCACCCGGTTTTAAGTTATTGTAGATGTGCTGCAAAAATGCCAGCTGTTTGTTACCGGTTGGGTGTGTAAAATCTCGGGTAATACTGGCTTCGCCTCCCTTCGCCGTACCGAACGGCGGGTTAGCAAGAATGATATCAGCTTTAGGCAAACTAGCCCCCGCCATGCCCAGCGAATTACCTAGATGTACTACCCCTTCGTCATCCCCTTCCATACCGTGCAGCAGGCAGTTCATCAATGCCAAACGACGCGTAGACGGAACCAGTTCCACACCTACAAAAGCTCTATTTTTTTGGAAGGTTCTCGCTATAGCCGACAGGTCGTAGAGATTATCAGTCTGGTTTTTAATGTATTGATCGGCGGCAATCAAAAATCCTGCGGTGCCCGCAGCGGGATCTTGGATCACTTCTCCAGGCTGTGGCTTAATGCAGCGTACCATGCTGTTAATTAAAGCTCGCGGCGTAAAATATTGTCCTGCGCCAGATTTTGTTTCTCCGGCATTTTTCTCAAGCAGACCCTCATAAAGATCGCCAAGACCGTCTTTTTTAGTACTAAACCAGTCAATTTGGTCGAGGGTGCGGATCATCTGTTCGAGATGACGAGGCTCACGCAAGCGAGTTTGCGCATCGGCATAAATGGCGCTAATCAGCGGGTCGGTATGAACCAAATTACCTTCAGCATCTTTGCCACTGGAGAGCTTCAACAGCATTTGCTTGTAATGGTTGAGCAGGTTGAGCCCCGATAAACTATTGAGATCGCCCCAGCGGCAGCCCTGCGGTAAGGTGTGCTGATCTAATAATTCTGCTTCGGTATTTTCATGTACCATTTTGATAAAAAGCAGTAGCACTAGTTCGGTGACATAATCGCTGTAGTTGATGCCGTCGTCACGTAGTACATCACACAGGTTCCACAGTTTTTGTACGATATCGTTATTATGACTCATTATTTTTCCTGCATTCGCTCACGAAATATGCCGCAAGCGCGATTAAAAAGGCGAGTTTCGCCAGCGAATTTTACCAGAATCAGGCGCTTTGTTGTGGCCAGATTGCACCGTTAAGTTGATCCAGCACGCTGTCCAGTTGGTCTACCAATATCTTATTAAGCTGTTTTACGCCGCCGTCATCAGCAAAACTACTGTTAATAAAATGGTGGTCAATGATAACTTCATGAACCAGCTGTTTTGCCAGACGATCCAGCCATTTTCGTTGCTGGGTTGTCCATGCGTGGCTGTTATAAATGTTGATCATTGCCTGTGATACGCGCTGTGCAAAAGGCACAAGCGGTTCCCCTAGTGCAGCACGGCGAATGTGGCCGACAATGCTGGCGGCGATATCCTGATTGGTTTGATTACGCACGGCGGTTTGTAGATTAGCTTCGGAATAGCCCGCACCGTCTAATAATAAGCGGATCTCTTTAAGCTGTTCACGAGTGAGGTCGCGGGGTTTGTTGACAACCACGGCCAGCGCAGTGGATTGGTTAAGCTGCTGCTGAATAAAATCCGCAAAGCTTTCCAGGTAATCTTCTGGCCGCTGATGGCTACCGTAGCTCTGATTACGTTCCTGTAGTTGGTCATGATGCTCAGAAATAATCGGCCGGTATTCACTTCCGAGTAATGTAGCTATCTCGTTGAGCTGGCTAATTAGCCCTTGCTGTTGTTGGATAAAGGCTGCCGCCTGACGCGGCCCTAAGTAATGCAGATGTTGATGTAGCTGTTTTGGCTCAACGCCCCACAGTTGATGGAGGTCATCCAATTTTTGTTTCACCGCTGGGCGATTTTCTGCCCGTTTTTCCGCTTTACGCAGGATACGCATCACCTTTTGGCTTAACTGACTTAGTATCACATCAGCCTGAGTTACACCGGTCTGTTCGCCGGGGCTGTTGAGCGCGTTTTCAAGATGTTCAGTATCGGTTAGCTCGCTGATCAATTGTTCAAGCGTGATATTCGGGTCTTTGACCAACGGTTTCATGGTGTTGACGTCGCTAAGGGCCTCATAAATATCCACCGGGTCGTAAATACGAAATACTGTTTTGCCAATGTCATCACAGCGGCGTGTTGCGCGGCCTATCATCTGTTCAAATAAAATACGTGACTTCACCCGACGCATGAAAACCAGATTACAAATCTTCGGCACGTCAATGCCGGTGCTAAGCAAATCAACGGTGATTGCAATATTCGGATAGCGTTCATTTTTATACTGTTTGATCAACTGTTTGACTTTGTCACTTTCACCGGTGATTTTCTCGACGGCCGCTTGATTATAGTTTTCATATTCGGCAGAGAACGCTTCATCCAGCAAGCGTTTGACCATGTCGGCATGTTTGTCTGTAACGCAGAAAACCAGCGTTTTCTCTTCGCCAAAGGGGTCGAGCTCTTTCACGAGCTGTTGGCAAATAACCCGATTAAAGTTTTCACTGATGACGCCACGGTTAAATGCATCAACGTTGAAATCCACTTCGTCTTCTAGCTGATCAATCTCAACCTCTCCGGTGTGGATATTAATGGCATGCACCTGACTCCCTTTGTCAAAGTGGATGCCATTTTGCGTCAGCAGCGTTTCATAACGGATTGGGGGTTCATGATCGATGAGCCAATCATCCGCCACGGCTTCTCGGTAGGAGTAGATGTAAATCGGTTTGCCGAAGATATCGCTGGTATGTTTCGCTGGTGTGGCGGTAAGGCCGATTTTTACCGCGTCGAAATAATCGAGCACCCGACGGTAGCTGGAGAGATATTGGCTGGTGTCGCGGGTCGAGAGTTCCCCTTCAGTCATTTCCTGATCTAAGGTGTAGCCTCGGTGGGCTTCATCAACGATGATGCAGTCAAATTCATCCACCGGAGGTGGTGTGTCCGAGGAAAAAATGCGGCTAACCATGGCCTGTACCGTCGCGACCTGTACTCGGGTTTCTGCCTGTGTAGCCATATCGCCGAGCTCAGCGATATTGTAAATCTGAGACAGCGTCTGGTTTTGCTCCAACGGCGCTTCTTTGAAGGTGTCCGTGGCTTGCTCGCCCAAAGCCGTACGGTCAACCAGAAACAGGATGCGCTTGAAGCGTTCAGTTTTCAGAAAACGGTACATTAGACCAACAATGGTGCGTGTTTTCCCGGTGCCGGTCGCCATCGCCAGCAGGGCATTGCGGATATTTTGCGCCAATGTGCTTTCAACGGCGAGAATGGCCTTTTGCTGATAATCGCGTAACCGGAGGTAAGCGAAGCCTTCTTGCTTTAGCTTCTGTTCGGCGCTGTCTTTGCTGCGTTCGAGTTTATCCAGCAAGCCTTGCGGGGTATGAAACTTTTGCAGCGCACGGCGGATGTTGGACGGTTCGCGCACGTCCCGGAACCAAGTTCCTGATGACTCGGCCAACTGTGGCACGTAGGGGCGACCGTTGCAGGAGTATACAAACGGGATAATGTAATGCCCGTCAGTTTCATCCGCCCATGCAATGGTTCGGCCTTCCCGCTCCCATGCGCCAATCATGGGGGAAGTGATTTTGAAGCCTTTGCTGTAGCGTTCTGCCTGCGGAATTTTTCCCGCAACATCGGTGTTTTCTTTTTTGGCTTCGACCGTGGCCAGCGGAGTTAAGCCGCAAAATAGAACGTAATCAGCGCGACCTTTTTTACCCTGATGCTCCGTAGGCCATTCGGCAATGGCTTTGTTGATCCCCTTTTCAGGGCGAGTTCCGTTAGCACAGGTCAGTTCCTGACTGTCAGCAAGCCAGCCCGCATCATTTAAGTTTTGGTCAATCAGTATACGGGTGAGTTCTTCATTTAACGCGATATGTTGGCTGGCACGGCGGCTCTTCTGGGCAAACTCTTGCCGTTGTGTTCGGGCCTGCTTTTCATCTTTTTCGGTCAGCTGCGCTTGCAGGATTTTTAAATTTTCTTCGTATTGCTGTCGAAGCTGTTCGAGTGCAATTTCCTGCTCTTTCGCCTGCGATGCTAACACCTTAGTTTCATCATCCATGGCTAGCGCCAGCGTTTCATATTCACTCTTTTCCTGTACCAGCAAATTTTGCAGCTGCTGGCTGGAATCTAGCTGTATGTTGGCGGTAGTGAGCTCACTTTTGAGGCGATCGATTTCCGTTTGGAGTTGCCTGAGCTGATTGCTCGGGTCTGGGGGAGCAATAAAAGCGCCGGGTTTAAAGGCCGCGCCCTGCTTGCCGAAAGATTGGTGGAACCAGATAGCTAGCGCTCGCGCCACTTTTAAGCCATCCAGCGCCTCTTTGTGCTTGGTTTTGAACTGGTGAGTGGCCTTGTTGCCCTCTATCCGCAATAGATGAAATAGCTCGCGTACCGTTGGTTCAAATTTTAGCTCGCGATTGAGGCGGTAGAGTAAATCAGCCTGAGTGGGCGGTTCATCAAACGTGAGCCCGACCAGCGCAGCAATATGTTGTGCTAAGGCTTCACCTAGTTGGCGCAATTTAATCAAGGTGGTGTTGGGATCGCCTGAGAAGGCATTTTCTGCAGCAGCGGCGATTTGTAGAAACAGCGGGTCATGTTCAGCGAGAAAACTGAAATTTGTCGATGTTGTAGCCCTTAAAGCATCCATTCAATCGCCTCTCGATTATAAAGCGCCTGTGCTTAGAATTAGTTAAATACTTGGTAGCATTGTATCGAAAAAAACCGGTCAGAACAGGTAAGTAAACACTCGCCCACTTAAATCAATACCTTCTTTCGATTCTTCATTGCGGCAGACTCGCCCTATCAATATTTAACACAGGGTTACTCTCGAGAGACGTAACGCATATTGCAAAATAGACAAAAAATAAGCAGCGTCATTAACTAGCAGCACCAGCATCACTGCTGGCACTGTTGGTCTCCTTTGGATAGACTGCTTTAACTTATGCAAAGTCCCCACTCCGCATGTTGTGGGAGAAACCGCGGCTAATCACCGCCCAAGCTTGGCAAAGTCAAACGGACTCACCGCCTTATCCCTATTCGCATCCAGAAAATCAGCCCACCATTGCAGCATCAGTTTGCGCTCATCAAGATGCTCAGCTTTGTGAATGTAAGCCGCTCGCACAGAGTTACGCTCCATATGGCTCATCTGCCGTTCCACTGCATCTCTCGACCACAACCCCGATTCAATCAGCGAACTACACGCCATTGTCCTGAAACCGTGACCACAGACTTCAACCTGAGTGTCATATCCCATCACTCGCAGAGATTTGTTAACCGTGTTTTCACTCATCGGCTTGCGAGGGTTATGGTCACCAATAAAGATCAGTTCGTGATCGCCACTGAACCTCTTTATCTGTTCAAGAATCGCCAGAGCCTGTCGGGAAAGTGGCACCAGATGAGGTGTACGCATTTTTGAGCCACGCTGTGAGTGCTTTACTCCCTCAATAGCTTCTCGCTCGGCTGGAATCGTCCACATAGATGTTTCAAAATCGATCTCTGACCAGCGAGCAAAACGCAATTCACTGGAACGAATGAAGACAAGAAGAGTTAGCTCAACGGCTAGGCGAGTCAGCGGCCTACCGGTATAGCTGCCTATGCGCTGAAGCAGCTCGGGAGTCCGTTTCAACTCAAGGGCTGGTCGATGCTGCCTGTTACTTGAAGCAACAGCGCCAACCATCTCCTGCGCGGGGTTATAGTCCAGTAAACCACTCTGTACGGCATAGCGCATAATTGCCGTGGTTCGCTGTTGTAATCGTGAAGCAACCTCAAGCCGTCCTGACAGTTCTACCGCTTTGATTGGGGCCAGCAGGTCTCTAGTTTTAAGATCAGCGATATTCCGCTTACCTATGGCAGGGAAGAGATTGTCCTCCAGGCTTTTAAGCACTCGCCGGCTATGTTCTTCCGACCACTTTTTATTTGTGGCATGCCACTCAATAGCAAGCTGCTCAAAAGTACGTGCTTCCTCCTGCTCAATCTTATCATTTTTCTTTTTATCTCCCGGATCGATACCGTTCGCCAATAGCTTACGAGCCTCATCACGACGAGCCCTGGCATCAGCAAGAGACACTTCGGGATAAACACCTAAAGCCAGCATCTTTTGCTTACCACCAAAGCGGTACTGCAGACGCCAGTATCTTGAACCATTGGGGTGGACGAGAAGATGCATACCGCTTCCATCGGTCAGCTTGTATTGCTTATCCGTTGGCTTAGCTGTTCTGACTTTGATATCTGTTAGAGCCATGCTTATCCCCTCCCTGTTGGTACAAGCATTATCGAACCGGAAATACCATCACCTATACCAACATCTGTTGGTAGATGTACGTTGAAGTCGGTTGATATTGAGGGAGTAAATATAGCGGGAAAGATAGGTAAATACTGGATTTCAGGCACAAAAAAATACGTCCGTTGACGTCTATTGATGTTCCGATGGTGCCGAAGGCCGGACTCGAACCGGCACATCTTTCGATGGTTGATTTTGAATCAACTGCGTCTACCGATTTCGCCACTTCGGCACTGAAGGGTATGCGGAAAACAACGGGATTATACC
>Ga0157364_1000079_pt1 | contig 38918 bp, 22 predicted proteins | sample AttsexASBM2_FD_111476 | JGI IMG/M metagenome (GOLD analysis project Ga0157364, IMG submission 111476) | Fungus gardens microbial communities from leaf cutter ant in Ribeirão Preto, State of São Paulo, Brazil - Atta sexdens ASBM2 | ecosystem: Host-associated > Fungi > Mycelium > Unclassified ...
AAAACCTTCCCTTTTTTATATATATATAAAAAAAAAAAAAAAAAAAAAACACATAGCACTATATCAAAAAAAAAAGTGCGTGTCTGTGAGAGACATATATATATATATATATATATATATATATATATATATAAAATATATAATTATATATATATATATATATATATTTTATAGAATGTGTAAATGTGTTGTTTTCAAATTGAGGAATTTCATCAAATATGAAGATTATTATTTGAAATTGCAAAATAATTCTGATTTGACGTTTATATCATTTTCTTTATCTGCTTTTGTAGTTATTTCAGATTATACTCTTAGAGCTCAAATAAGAATTAGTAAAGAAGTATTCTCGAAGGGGCAGAAAAAATTATATGGAAAGCCAAGTTCAAATTATTATTCTTAGACAAATCCCTGAATGAGTTTACAGTATCTTAGTTTCATATTGCTTTGAAATATCTCTCTTTAAGCACTTGTCATTATGTTAGGGATAAATTAATCTCAATTTGTGTCAATCCGTAAAACAACTAACTCTTAATAAGAACATATCATCAGTTTTTGGAAATAAGATTATGGGAGCAGGAATATGGTTGATAAGTTCAAAAAAATAAGTTCAGAAAAATTATGCACAAAAAAATACTGATTGAAGGTAAAATTATTTTTGAGATTAAAACAAAATTATTATTTTGTAGGTATTATAGTTTTTTGTAATATCACATTTTTATGTATATTAAATTTAAAATGATCTCAGTGATATTTCGGATTGTTTACAGTATCTTTCATTTTTATTTTATTTGTTTAGAATTATTCTATAATCTATTATTGATGATCATTTTATGTGATTGAATTATCAATATTTTTCTTGTGACAATTTATAATAAATGTGTAATATATCTTAAAAATTTATGTTGAATAAATATTTTTCTTGATTAATGATATATATATATATTTTTTATGATGTTTATAATTAATCTTTATGTTTCTTATAATTAAAAAATCAAACACAATTATTTTGTCACAAATTTCATTTTTATTATCAAATCGCTTTAATATTAAAAACATACATATTCAAACTTTCATTTTTGAAATCTTAGGTAGCTATAATCCTCAATAAATCCTATATAAATAGTATGTATGTCATGATTAGAAATAATATTAAAAATTTTATCTCTTAAAATAAGAACGTCTTACAGAATTTATAATATAATTGGAAATATGTGGAAAATTAACCATCATGATCAAGGAATTAATGCATTATATAAAGAATTTTATATGTGTCAAATCATCCTGTAAATGATGAAATCTTTCTTTTAAAACTTCATTTTCTTATATAATATTTTATAATTTAATTTGCATTACTTCAGGTTTGTTAGAATTCAACATTCGTATTGCAAATATCATTGATATTTGCAAAATAAATTTAGTGTGATACCTTTCCTCATGATTTTTTTTTTCTACCAACGCGGAATAATTCTGATGAATAGAAATGAATCTAAAAAATAAGAGGTACACATTAGAAAAAAAATCTCACCAACTATAAACGTAACATTAATGGGTGCTTTCCAATTGCAATATCCTAGACACTTTCATGCACACGGCGACACAAAGGGATCGATTCTGTATCTTGAAATAAGATGAAAATTATAAAAGTGAGCGAATTTATTAGAATACTGATTATTTTATTGGTCAGCCTAGTAAATTTGCTCGCTTTTGTAATTTTCACCTTGTTTGAAGATACAAAATTGATCTCAAGTTGTGTTTTAATTGTCCATTATCGTCAACACAACGCTACACATCTGTATTCAGTCGAGAGCTGTGTAAGAGCTTGTGTTTTCTAGTGACAATTATATGTTACTAACTGCGGCGGCTATAAATGAGGTTGGAAGATGTTGAGGGACTGGCACTTCTATTTTTTTTTATTTAATACAGGCGGAAAAAGCTACAATCTAACTCTATCTGAAACGAATCTCAACTATGCACAGCGTACACATTCTGTCTTAATTGAATCGTGCACAATGATACACTTTGTGCATTCCTGTGTATATTTGTATTAAGATGTGTTAAGCAATTGAAAAGCATCCAATGGGTGCATCCAGAACATGATGAAAGGGATAACATGGTGTGCTTAATGCTTTGCAAGCATTTCTCTCTAAATCTCCGTCGTCTCTGTCTATGAATGTTGTGTTAGGGAAAAAGGCTGCCAATTGTGAAACACTAAACATGGGGCGATATTCATAGTCCATTTTTATTTTAAAACAGTCTTAAATAATGTTTTAAGATGCTATAGTCCTCGGATTGACTTATGACATCTTAAGATTGTATTTAAGAACAGTTTTATATGTAAGAATCGACTATGAATAGTCTATGGACCGATCTGTTTCGCGTCGTGAAATTGGTACTGATCCTTATTTAACACACTTTATGTTTCTCTTTTTATAGAAAAAGATGCACGTCAAACTGTTCCGTTTCGCTGTAAATTTCTGTGTCATGGGATGTCAGTCTAATTCTTTATTCCTTCTATTGTGCGCAGAGCCAAAGTTTCTAAACGCTGTTTAAACCCTGCGCATAATGAAGGAAATATTAGGAATAAGAATAAATATGTATAGCCACAACAAAAGAAATAAGGAATTAGGAATAAGGAATAAAGATTTCAATCTATCAGATATCGGATATACCGGAATATACTGTTTCTGATAAGTTGGAATCATTATTCCTCATTTCTTCTATTGTGACCGCATCATTAAGATTTCAACCTACCAGAAACCCTATATTCCAGTATATCAGTGTGATAGATTGAAATCTTAATATTTATTCCTATTCCTAATATTTGTTCTATGAGCCGGTCTCACCAACTCCGATTAACATAGGCTACAGTCCATTTGATACTACAATGCTTCGAAGCATATTTTTTGATTGTCAATTAGTAAAATTCTTTCTTCCGATTAATCAATCAAAGGCATCAAAATATTTGTAACACCAAACGGACCGTACCTTTAATCGATTCATTGGCTGCGTTCAGCAGATTCAACAGTTGAGTGAACGCTCGCTGTAATTAGTGTATTCTTTTAGATCATCCAATCAGCGTTTTATATCTGGAAGAATATATTGGACGAGTTCAAGACGGCAAAGAGGCTAGGCATACTTACCGAGCGATTGAATATGATTGGTTGGATCTATAAGTAACGATTAATTATATTCATTTACTCGGCGAGCAGGCTAGCCGCTTTGTCAATTTGAATGCGCCCATTAATAGTTAGCCCATTGTTACATTGGCTGCGTTCAGCGAACTCAACAGTTGAGTGAGCGGTCACTGTTATTGCTGTATTCTTTTATATTATCCAATCAGCATTTTAGATCTGGAAAAATACATCAATAGCAGCGAGCGCTCAACTGTTGAATTCGTTGAACGCAGCCATTGCTGCAGCTGACTGATCAATTGCATTTGTTATTCAGCAGAATTGATCAATCATGGTTGATTTAATCGATTAAGGGTTGCGTTTTATGCATAATGCGCATGATACATTATTTATCCTTGTTTAACATTCGGTGAATAAAACGGGAAGCACAAACTCTTAAGCCGGTATTCATAATCAGATCTTATATTCAAAACCGTCTTAAATACAGTCTTAAGAAGTTACGAACCAATCAGATGCATAATATCTTAAGACGCTGCATTAGCGTCTTAAGACATTACTAAGATCTTGAAACAAAACTGGACTATGAATATCGGCCTTACATAATGCCTAATACATGAGGCATAAGAAAATGAATCAATCAAAGTCCTTTATTTCCTTCCTTTCTGTAAAATAAAGGACTGATCGGTTGATTTCTTTATGCCTTATGTTTTATGCATGAAAAAATGTACCAATTGAAGTTCTCCGTTTTCTTCCTTTCCAAGAAATAAAGAACTTTGCTTGATTCAATTTCTTATGCCTCCGGCACAGCGTGCGCGACACGCGATATCCAATGAGTGTACAGCTTTATTCTAAAAATACTGTCATTGGATCGCGTGTTGCGCGCATCGCTGGTGCCAGAATCATTATGCGTTATGCAAGAGTCTGTACTTCCCGTTTAAGGATAAATAATGCAGCATGCGCATCATGCGTGAAATGGAACGCAGCCTAGGTTAATTGGAGTGATGAAACCGACCCTATTGTGCGTAGGCCCTTAAACTTTAGTCATGTGATTGGCGCTGTTGTCACTGTCAATTCAATTGTCACCAGTTGTCACTGAAAATTGTTATCGCCGCACGCGCTAGTGGGAGTTATTTGTTGATTCTCAGTAAATGTAATAAATACTGTCGTGAACGAGTTTTAACATCGCGATGGGGATATTAGAAAAGATCTCAGAAATTGAGAAGGAGATTGCTCGCACGCAGAAGAACAAAGGTGAATACTAGGTCGACGTTGTCACGTTGCTTCCCTTAACCTACTTTTCCAATTTGTTTCTCAATATTATCACGACTGTAACACGTAACTTAAATGAAAAGATACGAAGAGATAAGAGATTTAAATGTAACATGAAATTTAATTGCAGCTACCGAGTACCATCTGGGCTTACTTAAAGCGAAACTCGCCAAGTATAGATCCCAGCTTTTAGAACCGGCGAAAAAATCTGAGAAGGGCGAAGGTTTTGATGTGCTGAAATCTGGCGATGCCAGAGTTGCATTAATTGGCTTCCCATCAGTTGGCAAATCAACCCTCCTCAGTACTTTGACTGCCACTCAATCAGAAGCTGCATCTTATGAATTTACTACCCTAACATGTATCCCTGGTGTTATAGAATACAAAGGTGCCAATATACAATTACTGGATTTACCCGGTATAATCGAAGGAGCAGCACAGGTAAATTATACAGATTATCATAATTATCTTTCACAAAATCATTGCTTACACATTATTATGTCAAATAATTTTTTTGAATTACATTGAATAGGGAAAGGGACGAGGGAGGCAAGTTATATCTGTCGCTAGAACGGCGGATTTAGTACTTATGATGTTAGATGCAACCAAGCAAGACGTTCAACGGCAGTTGTTAGAAAAAGAATTGGAATCAGTTGGAATAAGACTCAATAAGAAAAAGCCGAATATATATTTTAAAGTGAAGAAAGGTGGTGGCTTAGCCTTTAACTCAACGTGTCCTTTGACAAAAGTAGATGAAAAATTAGTTCAAATGATTCTACATGAATATAAAATCTTCAATGCCGAGGTCCTATTTCGCGAGGATTATAGTGCTGATGAATTGATCGATGTTATCAATGCGAATCGAGTATACTTGCCATGCCTTTATGTATATAATAAGATAGATCAAATATCGATAGAAGAAGTCGATCGAATCGCTAGGCAACCTAATAGTGTCGTAGTTAGGTAAGATATAAAACATTAAAAAATATTTTGCTTTTTTTACACTTTGTATTTTTTTAATATCTTTTATTATTTATAATTTTTTTTTTCAGTTGTAATATGAAGTTGAATTTAGACTTTCTGCTGGAAATATTATGGGAATACTTATCTTTGATAAGGGTATACACAAAAAAACCTGGACAACCGCCTGATTTTGATGATGGTTTAATATTAAGGAAAGGAGTAACAGTAGAGCATGTGTGTCATGCAATTCACCGTACTCTTGCCCAACAATTTAAATATGCCCTTGTATGGGTAAGTTATTAATTATCTATAATTATATGTGTACATCAATATATTATATTTTGATATAATTAACAATATAATTAAGAATATAATATAGTTTCTAAATACACGTGTGTGTGTGTGTGCGCGTGCGTGCGTGTGTGTGTGTGTGTGTGTGTGTGTGTGTGTGTGTGTATATATGTGTGCGTGCGTGCGTGCGTGTATATAAATTATATATTTTAGGGTACAAGTACGAAATATTCACCTCAACGAGTAGGACTACAACATGTGATGCATGATGAGGATGTTGTACAAATAATGAAAAAATAAATTCCGACAAAATTTTTAAAGTCATAAGAAAATGTGAATAGCAATATAGGCCTTACTTAGCCTTTCATGTACAACAAAAGTGCGAGCAAACTACACTGCACTAATAAACCGTAAATAACATTTGACGGTTTTAGGATGAATGTATTTGAATTACCTATTTTAAGAAGCTTGTGTGGTTTGCAGATCTTGTTCCAATAAAATTTGTAAGAACAAATGTAACTCATGTTAATTATTTAAGTACAAGGGAAATATATGGATTTATTATTTATTATACAGGGGCTAATTTTTAATTAGCATATATAACCAAGTTGGATATGGAAATTCGATTTTTCTAAACGAAGAATTTGGACAGCAATTCGAATACCTGTTTGCAATCCTTGCGCGCGAATCAATGAATAATGAATGGCGTTCCTGCGGCACGACACAGCGCGAGGAATGCGTGTGTGAATCGTACCGTCACTTCGTTCTTTATTTTATCTTTTCTTTCTCTTTCTCTCTTTCTCTGTTCTCACACTCTTTCTCTTGTATCACTTCCCCGTTCTCCGCTCCCTCTTTGCAGGCGTGCGTATACGAAAATGCGTTTGCCACTTGCGCGAGACACACATCCTGATTACTAATTCACGTAGCCGCGGACTACTTCTCTGTCTCGTTGTGACACCAAATCCCATATTCCAGCCAGAATGGAGAGTCGACGAGTCTGAGAGCTCGATGATCCACGCGAACGAGCAATTTGCACCGGATCTTAACGTTGTTGCTCACGCGCCCACTACTATCTGAGAAATATTTTGGTGGCGGATTTCATGCTAGATGATTCAGAAATGCTTTCGCCTCGGCAAAAATTTACTAATGTGCAGAATTTTTTCTCTATACATTTGTACAACAATAAAAAAAAATTGGACTTCTTTTAATAAGTTTCGTTTTTAATTTTAGATTGTCGATATATATTAATTCAGAGCAGAGCATCTTTTTTCTTCAGATATCAGTTCACAATAATAGAAGTCTTTCATTGAATGTATTCTCAACTTGATTTTTATTATCAAAATTGTATTCAGAGGTAAATACTTTCAAACATCAATAAATATCTGGCTTTGGATTTATTTTAAATTTTAATTGTATAACTGTTAGTGAGATATTTATATAATAAACAAATAGAGAGTTCAAAGAGCGAATAAGAGTCAATGTATAAGAGCTTATTTTTTTTTTTAAATAATGAGTATAATTACTTATTGTAATATGTTACTTATTGTTATAACTACATAATTATACAAAAAAATTGAAAATTTGTATATATTTTCTTACGAATGAATACTTAATAAGAACGTATTACATTACATGTTTCGGCTGCCGAGTTTAGCTCGGCTTTCCTCATAGATACAAAAGTTATAATATACCAAAATATAAAATTACTGCGTTTTTGTATAATTATGTGGTCGTAATTAATTATATTCGTCGTAAGTAATTATATTCGTTATTAAAAAAGAAAGCTTTTATACATTGAATTTCATTCACCCTTTGAACTCTCTATTCGTTTATTATTTGATATTGAGAGTCCTGTACTTTTGAAATACTTTTATTTAAATAAATACACAATTTATTCAAAAAAGAAGCTAATCTTAATCAATATTGATGGGTCCAATAATGCAAACATTTTTTTCAATTATGTTATAAAAAATTGTTTACATGTAACAAATATTTTTTATGATCTATATATAAAATTATGATAATCATTCTTTGGATTTTGACCTAAATGAAAAAATTTATTTAATTACGTTAACTTAAAGCAAAGATATATTAATTTAAAGTTTACATCATGTAAATATCATTTAAGAAAATTTCGGAATACCAATTAAAAGTTAATAAATGTACGTAATAATAAAAATGTATTATAATATTGTGCGATACATGCAATTGTTTTTAAGATTGCTTAAATTTCAGAAGTAATTTATAGTTTAAAAATGTATGAAAAGAACAATTACAGTGTCATAGTTACAATAACATAATGATCTTGAAATTAATCTTATTGCAGCTAATCGATGTCATTCGATGTGCGATGCTATCACAATTAACCTGATTGTGAGTTTATCGGACATCATTATTGTTCGTCTCGTAAATCGATCTATGTTGTACAAATGCAATCGCGCTCTATTATTGTCTGACTTTTATAGATTCTCATCTATGATGATCTTCTTATTTATGATGATAATAGAAGAAATAATAGTTCGATATTAACAAAGACAAATGAAGAATCAAATGAAAGAAAACAGGTTTTTGTATATCCTGATAAAATCTTTTTCTGTAAATGTCCATCATTGAGAGTTATCGAAATATTTCCAATCTGCAGACGAAATATAATATGATAAACACCAAGAAGAGAAAAACCATCTGTATTAGATCTACAAAGAGCATTGGGAATAATCTCGACTGTCTCGAGGCGTGAAATCGTCCAGCGTTCCACAAACAGGTATGTGTCGTATAAAAATCCAGCGTCGTCGCTTCGGGCATTAGACAGAGCGGATGCTGACGGTATATGATCGATCCATCAGTAGCTACTACTATGCCATCCGCAGGAAGAAGTTGCTCGGTATTTACAGTTAGACGATCGACCGGTCCGATGATGATCGAGCGTTGCTTTCGCTCCTCGTTCTCGAGGTGAACGTTTCATTTCTGTAATTCTTGTTTTAATCCTTAATGTTAATCAAGATCAAGTTTTTTTTTATAATATGGCTGAATATGTTGATTATTGTCCGATTAACAAAAAGTACATCGTAAAAGGAAATCAATTGAGCACTATTTCTGTATTTAAAATTTATGCGCTGGGTTTGTAAAAAATATTTATAAAAATATGAGAATTTTTTACAGCAAGTATAATATAGTACAATAAAAGATACAAACATTTTCCGATATAAGCAGACGTGATCCTGATAGTTATAAATGTCTATAGTTTAGTAGTCTCATTTTTTCAAGAGATTTAGATTACTTTCTAAAATTTATATTGGAATTATATAATGAATATTAAATATATGCAGATTAAAGCTTTAGCAGCAAATGAAATCTTCTCAAAGAAGAGAAGAGTTTACAAGTCTACTCTCGCTCTCTATTCTATATATCTATTCTATATATTGGATGGATTTATTAGTTTATATGAAGTTTATCCTATTAATTAGAAAAGTCATTTATACATATAAAATATCAAAGCTATATACAAATTATGGGATATAGAAAATGCATAACTAATCGAGACAAATAATTATAAATTTGGATAAAACAGAAAAAAAATTATTATAATTATGTAATTAATATTTTTTACAAATATTATTTCTTGAAAAATATAAATTTTAACATTTTTGATAAATGCTCTTTAAGTTAATTGTCTATCTTATTTTCGTGGCTAGTCATCACAAAGAGTATTCGACTAGTAGATTGTCAACTTGACATTGAACACTTATTCAAATCATCGTAAGAAAGTCCTTTTCAATGGATATGTCTGACACACAAAATACGATTGTTCAATTAATCAGTGTAATCATTTTATATTTGTGATCGTTCGCATTAAACAACGCCAATCATCCATATGCGAAGCAACTGCTGCTAATTAGGCGCTTCGAGATTGAACGAAACATCCAGTGTCGGTTTGAATAATATATTATTTATTACGAAAGTAGCACATCGAATAAGCAGTGTCATCAAATGAAGTATTAAAACATTTCGCCAGAAGGAACGAGAGTGACAATGATCTTTTAATGTAAACTTGATTTATCTCAGATCTGTTTTAAGATAGAGCATTTAATACTCTTTCTCTCAATATGTTCTCATATAATTATAGTTATCGCAAACTTTTACTTCAAATAATGCCCACTCACATAATCTTGAAAATCAAAAAGTTTTTATATATATATATATATATATATATATATATATATATATATATAAATTTAAATTTCTAAAAGTTTTGAAACATTAAAATATTAAAATTTTTTTAAGACTTTTTTAAGACTTAAGAGTACCTCTTTTTTATCGCTAGGATAACGTAGCTGCTCAAAAATGAATATCACAGTAAATAAGTATTATAGTAAACTTAAAGTACCTTTATCGATAAAAGAGGATTCGGAATGTGGACCTAAATCCAAACATAGTGTTTTGTTCATGGAAAAAGATTAAAATTACAACATCTTTAAGTGTTTAAAAATGGACAAGAATAAAACATTTTAATATCTGAAGATTAAACACTTCTTTTTTCAGTGTAATGCTTTATTATAAGACTTATTTACTGTAATATTTAACTTACATTAGTTAAATTATTTATAAAAATAATTCGATGTATAAGTATCTAAAATATATTTTAAAATATATAGAATAAAGTTTAACTTATGATGAGAGAAATAATAATTATATAAATAATAATTATATAAAAAATAGGATAGAATCAAACATATATGTATATTAAGGGATATTATGGAAAATAGGAATTAATGAGAAACACATATATGCTAATAATAAAAAAAAATTTACATAAGAGCTTCCTGTATATTTCTTTTTTCTCTCTCTCTCTCTCTCTCTCTCTCTCTTTCTCTATCTTCTTTTTTTTCGTTTATCATACAGCACTGATTATTGTGGAATATTTTCAGAAATGTTTAATCTTTCACATCTCATGTGTAACAATTCTGAAAGGATTCTACAATATGTCATATGAAATATTTTAACAGAAATGTTTGTAAAAATCATACGCATAAATTGAAAAACAGAATAAAAAAAATTTAAACATAAAAATTAATAATAAAAAAGCATCATGATGTTAAAATAGCTTCAAAATGTTTACTAAAAGTCATTTTTTTATCAATCACGATTCAGTTTGATGTTATGACTTGTTCTTTAATTGCGAAAAACTTTTGTATATGAATAATAATATTGTGTAGAAACTGCAGCTATAATTTTTTAATAATGTATATGTGCTTTATAAATATATATAATTAATTAAAACAAAATAGTTGGCAGTAATAATCACTAACTTTTGAGAAATATTTTAAATTATTTATTTCAATAAGTTTTGAATTCTGTAAATAGATTTCAAAATTCTTAATAAATTTTAAGTACTTTAGAAATGAAATATTTAAATATAGGTATGTTTAATTGATACTTAAACAATATTTAAATCAAATATATTTAAATAAATAATTTTTAGTACTAAAACTAGTTGATATCTTTTTAGTAATATTTCAAAAAGATAACAGATTTTTTCTATAATATTTCTTCAACTTTTCAACAAGATTTCATATGCAAAAATCGCGGACATTTTGCTATTCCAGAATTGTCTCAGAAATGTTGCAAACATATTTTTATGAAATGTTTTATATTTCAGTTGAAACATTTTTGAGATATATCTAAAAACTTTCGGTGCTATATGGGTGAATGATACTGTAAGATTTATAGTGATTTTGACTAGTATAAAATACTTATGTGTATAATTTGCTCACGCATGTCTCAGAAAGGGAGAAAATGTTCGATCGGGCCACGTGGAAAACAGAAGGTAGGTAGGTAGGTAGGTAGATATGGTTCGAATTAACGCAGGAAGAACATGACAACGACGAGAAGGAGGACGACGAAGGAGTATGTAAGAGGTGGAGGTATGGATCGGTATAAAAGGATCGCATCGCGACCGCCTCGTCTGTTTTAACACTCTCACCGGACCGCTCGGTGGATCGATCGGTGGAAGAACCGGGACGTATACGCGTGTCATCGTCGATCGTCAATTGTCTACTTCGAGAAGACGTGGAAAAGGAGAGTAGAAAGAGAGAGGAAGAAAGACAGAGAGGTGAGTTCTCAAGAGAGACTGGATACAGCAAAGTGGAGAACAAAGTGCTTACCACTCTTCAGAAGTCGTCGAACTGAATCGGAATGAAGAACGATATCCGATAGCTGGACGAACGACCTTGACCGACTCTGCGTTGGTGCCCCATCCTCTTCCTCGTTCTTCCGCCGCTCGATCGAGTTAATCGAAGGCAATATTTCCCTGAGGGCTAAGTGATACTGTGTGCGTCGCTAATACAGTGAGCTAGCCGGTATTTTTCGTGTGACGTATTCGCGTCCGAAAGACTCGTGTGAATTTGGTTCTTGGTTTCTTCATCCGAATGAGTCTCTTCTCATTCCAACTCGTCGCAGGGTTACTTCCGGGTACCGACGCAGTTGCTATCGGCTCGCGAAGTCTGTATGAAGCTAATGTAAGGCCTTTTTACCTTTTTTAATGAAAGGTAACACAAAATTATTCGATTACTCTTTTTAAAACTGAAAATATAACGAAAAAATTATTTATATATTACTTTCAATTAAAAAATCAGTAGAAAAAAAGTTTTTTAAAATTTCTAGTAGAAATTAAAAATGTATGATCAATTTTCTTTTTATGATCAATTTTCTTATTAATCTTTTATTTATTTTCTTTCTACTAATTTATTATTGATAGTTTGTTAAAAAGGGGAAAAATTTACTTTAATTTCCAGTTTAACTATTTTTCTACGTAACAGCTTTTAAAATTCTCTTCACATATATTTTTATTAACATCAATGTCTTACAATTTTTGCAAAAAAGATTATTCAAAAATCGCGATAAAATGAATCTTTTATGTTTAATATTTCGTAAAGAATTGATTTCTGCTTTGTTCGTAACTTTGTATTCTTTGTCGACGCGCATCATAATATATTCTTCACTTACGTTTATCTTATTTCAATCTCTCCCTTCTTCTAATGCTTCTTTCCATGTTCCAATCTTGAAATGATTGTAAAAAGATACACGAAGATGTCATCAACTACTGTTGTTATTCTATCCGTAATACTATTCCCTTACAATCAAGACATCCGGTCTATTGTAATGCAGCTCGTAAATTTCGTCTCGCGACGTTTCGCATGCTCGTGCTCCGAAAGTTGAAAACATACGCATAGGAATGTTATGAGATACTAACTGGGTTCCGTAAAGAGCGTAATGTTATCCTTGTTTGACGTAATAAAACAATAAGGATATGACACATCAGCGCATTATGCGCTTTATGGAACGCAGTCACTATGGGAACTGTCTATCTCGCGATCGAGCGATCCGATTGATCGCCGGTCCGAGCACGGAAAGTATCTCTTCTGACAGAAAAAGACACGATTCCTTACGGTTAACTTGTATATAGCCCGGGTTACCGTATCCCGCACTGATCGTGCCTAGAATAACGTTCTAACGAGTCACACGTGTCGTCCATAACGGGTAACACGAGCGAATTATCATCGCAGACATTCTCCTGTCAATTTCTCGGTTACTTTGAGTAACGTCTAGGCAATAGGATATCTCTCGCAATAGGAGATCGGTCACACTTTTTGTATTTTTTTAATAAACAAACAAAAGGATTATTACAAGAAAAAGAAAAAATAGGATCTAATCAATTCTATCTAGTATCATCATTTCTAAAAACAGCTATCTGGTATTTAAGAGCTGGATAGAAATGATTTTTATGTAAATAAAATGTAAAAAATGTAAAAATATATAGTTTTTAAATTTTATTTAAAAATCCGCGCGAAAATCCATCGTGCAATTCTAAATGTTGAAAAAGACGATCATACTTAAATATAGCTTGAGACAATAGTCACATGTACAAGTAACGTATTCACGATGGCTCGGAATGATGCTGAAACTTTACTTACTTACTTATTGATTAATGATAATTTTATTGCGCTCTAATTACCGCGCTTGATTCTCATTGCCAGTATACTTCTTCTTATTTATTTTTCATATTTATAAATAACATCTGTTCGCTAAAAATGATAAGTAATTCCATTTCCTTCGTCTACTTCCTTTTGCAGAGCCATGAGACTAGCAGCAGTGCTGACGTTGCTGTGCTGTCTGGCGATAGGGGTACTTGCTTCGCCGGTGCCTAAGATTGCTGACAGCAAGGTGTCGACACAGAATGTTGTTGCGACCGGCAGGCAAGCGCCTGCGGTGCCAGCCGCCACTGATGATGATGATGACGACGACGACGACGATGACGACGATGTCGATTTAGATATCACCGATGATGATGATGATGACGATGATGACGACGATGATGACGACGACGACGACGACGAAGATGACGGCGATTATTTGGAGCGTTTCATTGAAGACATACTTGGAGGTGAGGAATCATTGCTACATTGTTCTTCAATATTAGCTGTATTATTTTTATATTTTTCTAATTATCTTAACAAAAGTAAAGAATAGAGCATTCGAATAGAGATTTATGGTTTAAATAATCGAAGATAAAGAAATACGAAGTGAAGTAAATTCAAAATGGGAAGTTGAAGATACGCAAATAAAGATATTCTTAATTTGTCATTACTTCTTACTTAATTAATATGTTCATTAACAAGTCTACCGTTACATAAACTTGATTCAAACAGCAATTTAGCTAAATAAATTAGCTCTTATATATATAAAAAAAACCGGAATATAAGAAGATAACGGAAAATAATAAAAATTTATATAATACTAAATAAGTATTTGGTAAAATTTTCCTAAATATATAGTTAGGGTCTAAAAGGTAGCGGTACACTTTTTTTTCGATGGATTTTGTAATACAACTTGCATCGAGCGGTAGGTTCTTATTGGATCAACAAGAAAATCAATAAGAACCAATCGCTTGATGATAGGATTTAAAAAAAATGTTGCAACCTTTTAGGTGACTGTATAATTATCTAGTTGTCAATAATGTATTATAAACAGTTTGATTTCTCCTGTATTGAACAATAAATCACATCTAAACTATAATAACTTGCTTTCTGAGAGCTGAACAATGAATCGATTCTTTCTTTTCTTCGAATCTCAAACAATAGAAAATATTGCAAACTGACCGTTATATAAACGCGAAGCTTCGTATTGCCTGAGAATCTCTCTTTCTTGCTCATATATGCTCGCGCATAGTAACGGTACAGGGTACTTTGACTCGTCCAAATTAACATAAATCGACAGCGATCTCGGTTCTGAAAAAAATTTCTGCGCTACTTCTTCGCATTGACCTGAATACCAAATCTGAGTTCTCTCGATTCCCCGGCTGTCTCTTATGCAGAGTGCATTAAAATCACGAATGCGTGAACTTATAAGAGATAATAAAATTAATTGTTATCCGTGTACTTTGTAGTATAATTTTGCAATGTTTTAATGAAGTTGTACGTTTTTTCTCAGCACTTATTGCATTTTTTATTAACTCGGGAAAATTGTTCTCGAGAGAATATTAGTTTCGCTCGACCTATTAATATCATTGCTAATAAAAAAATATATTTTCATCTATAATGAAATACCTCTGTCAACTTGCAGGAGAGGAAGATGATGATGATGATGACGAGGATGAAGCTTCACCAGCACCTATTCCATCCGCCGTAACACCTCCACCTACCCCCGTCAATTCGCCGCAGGTGCCGCTTGCCGTGGCGGCTGATTTGAATCAGGCCAGCGAGGAAGCTGCAGAGGATGCCGTGTCAAGTGAAACGGCCGAGGACGATGCCGGCAGCTACGAGGATGAGGCGAGTGACGCTGCCGAGAGCCAGGCTGCATCCAACATTCATGAGACAACGTTCGAAGGTGCCGAGTCCGTCTCGAATCCAGTATCAATTCAGGCCGTTCCCAGCGTTGTAGCGGCTGCTCCGACCAGTGACGAGGATGATGATGATGATGATGACGATGATGATGACGACGATGTAGATCTAGATATCACGGATGATGATGACGATGACGATGACGACGATGATGATGATGACGACGATGATGACGACGACGATGTGGATGATATCGCCGACATCGCCGACGCTAGGCATGCACGTGAGTTCAAGGGCAAGAAGGCCAAGAAACATAGCGTCAAGCACTCTCGCAAGTCGGGCAAATCGATCGTACGATCGATCTCTTTCTCTTCTTCACCCTCTTCTTCTTCTTCTTCTTCTTCTTTTTCTTCTTCTTCTTCTTCTTCTTCTTCTTCCTCCGCATTGAAGAGCCTTTAGACCGAATTATTTATTATGAAAATCGGATGATAAGTGCAACATAGATCCTTTGACCTCACGCGTTGTCTTTGCTGCCGAGTCATTTGAGTTTTGGCACGGAAATTTCTTAGAAGTTTCGTAAAAATTGTTGTACATCGTTGACTGTCTATCAACTGATCGATTCTATCGAGCGTTTTCATGTCAGTCTTACGAGATCGATTATTAGGATGACGCCCGATTGCGAAGCTCGCTCATGGAACGGAATTTATTTTATTCATTCCGTTTCGTTTGCATATCTCCTTCAAAAGCGTGTTTTATATCTCTTTCAAACGTAACGATCGCGCCTTTGTGAGATTTTTAAGAACAAAATTGTTAATGAAACGAAGCTCTACAAAAGTAAAAGAGAGTACTACGTACTAATTGATCTTGTTTCCCTTTTGATATTTGTTTTTTTAAAATTAAAACATATTTTGTTATCTTTTTATATTTTACACATAGCAGTGAGTAATATAAATATTAATTTTAATATTTATTGTAAATTGATATAATTTTTAATTTTTCAAGTTTTTAAATTAAACATTGTGAAAAAATTATTATTTATGTGTTTAAAAATTTAATAAATTTCTAGTATTGAGATTATTTTATTAGTAAATAATAGAATATTTATTTGTATAATTTATGTACATCATTTTTTTTCAATTTTTTAAATTTATGTAATTTAATTTATACAATTCCTTCTTTTAACGTAAATATTCACAATTTTTTAATTTGTGAAAAAAAAAGAAGAATGAAAAGGAATTTTTTACATCCACGTTTTTACATCCACATTTTTATATCCATGTGACAGTTTCTCGATCTGATTGAGGAATTTTTTTCTCAATAATTTATTGAATGACAAAAAGTTCGCGCTAACAAATTTCGCGCGAGCAGAAATTTTCAGTTTTTTATACTAAACAATCATTTTATTTTAAATTATCTCAAGCGTTAGTTATTTATTATATTTATTAACGGAAATATCTCTATTTAAAGTTCTATCACACGACGCACCATATAGACTGACACATTTGAGCTCTTTATAATCCTTTGGTTTCTCTCTGATCTTTTAAACATTTTTTGATATGAATATATTTTATCTAAGATACGTGCTAATTTTTTAGGCGTTTAAATTTTTTCAGAAACATTTTAGACTGCGTCTTTTAGTACCTTTCAGTATCTTCTAAATCCTCGTGTTGCATGGAGTAGCATTGAAATCCTTTGGTTTGGTGACCTCACATCACGAGTTTCCTTTCTTTTTCAACATTCATGATCTATCCTTGCTATCAGTCGAATGAGATTAAAAAATGTGATAAAAAAAGAAAGAGAGAAAACTAGAAAGGAAGAGAACGGATGGGGAATGCGCGTGCATGAGAGAGAAAGAGAGAAAGAGAGATCTAGAAATATCATATAGTCTCGTTTATAGGATCAAGAGACATCGAAATCGTCCACATTAAGAAAAAAAAAAACAGAACGAGAAATTGATCTCGTCCTGTCTCTGCTCTGTCAAATTTGCAATAAGATGTTTAATCTGGCAGGTGAGTCAAACCTCCCATCAATATCCTTTAGTGTAAATATATATATATATATATATATATATATATATATGTATATGTAATTTTAAAAATTATTTTATATTATATATAAATTTATATTTTATATTGCATTTCTATTAAGTGATAGTTGCCTATCACTTGCCAGATTAAGCACAGTCAATGACGATGTCAATTGCTCCGCGCGAATCGAGAGATATGTTGTTTGTTTACGATGTTTCTCTACTCTAGACCAAGACTTGTACAGAGACATTGTCCGTTCTGGATTGCAAAATACAAATAATTTATTATTTTTACAAAGCTATGTGTACCGTTTATTTATTTTATTTACCATTGTCCAGTTGCATCGAATCAGTCGTTTGTGTCCAGATACACTTGCGATTCGCGTGATCCAGGAGGATGAATTCTCTCTGTTTTCCTTCCTTTGACAAATTTCAAATCGCGAATCTCTTCCGCTCAAAGCTGAAGATTAAGATAATTTCGATTCACTTTCGATATCACAAACGCGGGGAAAATCGAATGATCGTCGCGATGAAGCGACGAGCAGATTTCGCGTATCGAAATTTATATTTTCTCGATGAAATTATTATCAATTTCGATCTTCGGCTGAGGAAAGGGCGTGTTCTCCGTCTTCTTGTGACATGACGTGAAGTAACCCGTCTGATTATTTAAATTCATTCGATAGATAGTGGCACATTCTCTTTTCCTGATATCTTGTATCAATTTGATCTTACTTGCTTTTTTTTCTTACCACTCGTTTCTCGATCATCATATAGCTGCTCATACCTATTGTTATATCGCTTCAACTGTATTTTCTGCCAGTAGAAATGATCGCGTGTTTGGTGGACGGTTTTGGACGATCGACTGCAACGTGTACCTGGACAGTAGCACGACATTCGTCCTTCATCCATATTCCTTAATGTACATCCTTCCCGTACTTTTATATCTTTCCAAGTAGATAGTAAAATTAGTAGTTAGTAACTAACTAATAGTTGATAAAAAAAGTAGCTGATAACCAAACGAAAAAAAATTTAATCCAACGGTACATTCTGCAAATGTCTTTTTTTTTATTATAGCGCTTTTCTTTTTGCCATTCGCATCATCTATTCCTGGACCATCTATCTTAAATAGATTGCTTTTGTGATTGTCCTATGTATATTGACTATATCTTTAGTAGTTCTACTTTAATTTTCTATCGTTAGTTCTTATTACATAGACGATACTATGCGCTTACAATTTAAACATTTCTGGACATTTGTATTGTATGTGAGTTTATCAATCGCAAATATCATTTCGGTATATTTTCGGTATAATCTTCGATTAACTTCGGGTAAAACTAAAGAGGAAGTAACAGGAACAAAACCGTTCGACTTGATGCTTATCAAACAAATCGCCATCAGTTTATGAACCGAGATTCTTAATTAACCGTCGCGCGCCACATCCAATTAACTTTCTACATGAGTGTTGGGTTAAATCCAACAAAGGTGTGACCGCATTGAAATTTTTTCTCGGCTTTCACCGGGAATAGCCGGTCGAAAAAGAAACGAGGTCATTGACCCAGAGAACACATCGCGTAAGCGATGTATCGGAAGAGCCTCCGACTGCGACCCTGACCCATAGTCGTTATACCCATAGAAGTTATAAAGTAATGATGTCCTTCGGTATCTGTTGACATATATATATGCCTAAATCGTGATTTAATATACCCTCTTAATCTCTTTCCGTATGCTTTTATACATGCATATGTAGGTCCGACTGACCTGTTTCGTTCCTCAAAGGTGAAATGATTGAAGACAATAATCTGTTTACGTCTTACACTAAATTAATGATATGTCGACTCCTTTTCTGGAATATTCGATTGCAATGGATGAAATATTACATTGTCGCTTGAATAATTGTTGTAAATATGTAAGATAAAATATGTTCTTCATATGAGAGTTGATATCTTTTGTTTAAACAATTACTGCAGCAAATTATTGTTGCTTTAATATTTAACGTTAAATTAGTTACTTGAAAAAATATTAATAGTATGCATCAAAATAAATATGAAAAGAATCGGAAAATAAGATAAAGAATAAAGAACTAGATAAAAAATAAAGATCAAAATCATAATCATGAATCATGTAAGAAATATCATTTACTTTTATCCAATAGATATAACAAGATGATGAATATGTTGAATAATCACATTTTTGAAAATGTAATATTTCGTGTGTTCTCGTATTTAATTAAAGAGTTTATTATCTAAAGAGAGTAAATTGAAATAAAAATCATCATTGTCTCATATAATATATTCGTTATTTGGTTCTGCTAAATTTTTGATTAATATTTTAATAAGCATTTAGTCTATAAAGATTAAATTTGAATCATGTCACATGTCAAACGTTTTATGGTATCGAGTTATTTTTGTTTTGAAACTAAATAAAATGCCTCTTGAAGAAAATTTATTTGGGTCGCGTTGTAAAGGATTCCTCTACAATATGCCAAATAAGATTCTCGAGGATACAGTGAAGCTATTATCATGTATGTACACATTATTGAGAAGCTCCGATTGAGCTTCGACCAAGACCTCGGCATTCAATGCCTCCGTCTGTGCCAGAAGTAGACGGCCTTGATAATATTGTCCGTGGCATGAGATTTTCACCGCGGCGTGGCACGGCATCGTGACGTCCGAAAGAAAGTCGTGCTTACGTGCTGTAGGAAGTGCAACGACCGGGGGAGAGTTTTTAGGTAGGCAGCAGTTGGATGGACTTGCGTGGCTAGATAGGTCTGTAGGTGAGTTATGTAGCGAAAAAGGAGGTCATGGCCTAGATTGGGGACCAGTTTGGCCGCGCCGAAGGATTCCGATATACCGTTAACATTGTCGTCGCTTTAAATAAGTAGGCTCCTCCTCGATCAGCAAACGCCAACTTCCTTCCAAGGTAACCAGCGGGGAGAGGAATGCGTTTCCCTTCATTAAAACCCAGAGATGGTACGCGGAGCTCTGGAAGGCAACGTCGGGTACGGTCTCACCCTGGTCGATGACCCGGACGAGACGAAATGACCTCACGAAAAGTGGTCTCAAGGACGCAATCGGAGCGTATTCCTAAAAGCCACTCTTTCTCCCTTTCTGTTTATCTCGAATCGGACATTTTTATAGAATCCCTCGATCTCCGAATTCATAACGAGCGATTTTGATGAGTTCGTTATTTGTAAACTGATGACTTTTGAAGAAGAGTAGAGATTATCAAGTAGTAATGCTTAGGCTGGTAGAGGTAATGGTGTAGCACAAAATTTTTTTTAATTATAAATTAATGATCGTAATACATTCACATATAATACCAGCATCTGTTACAATATGTATATAAACTGATCCATAATCAATCATTTGATCATAGTCACCGATTAGTCAAAGACTTAGTCAAAGATCTAAAATAGTTAATTATTTTAAATAAAAAAATAATACATACTTCATGTGTGGTAAAGTGTCGCAATTTGAATAATTTCAGAATGCAAATATCTGTTCTAATGTTAAAGATAGTATTTCCATATGACTTTCGCAAAGAATATCCGGAAAAGTATAGAAATTGACTGATACAATTTCTATTAACGGTCTAGGTGCCATGGACTCCGATTCGAGTGGTCACGTGTCAGCGATTTATGTAGCAAAATATAATCGATTGGTCGACAATATTCTCGGCAAGATCAACAATATTCTGCGGGCCAATTATGAACCAGTGACTGTGAAACTAACGAATTCAAATTCAAGCTCCAAGAAGAACAAAAACAAGAATAAGAAGAAGGGCACCAAGAATGGTACCAAGAAGAGCGCCTCAAGGCCGATTGATACTGAAAAGAGTGACAATGAAAATAATATCGAGGTATGATTTTTCTTAAGCATTCTTTTTTCAATGCGTGCGTGCGTGCGTGTGTGCGTGCGTGCGTGCGTGTGTGCGTGCGTGCGTGCGTGTGTGCGTGCATGTGTGTGTGTGTGTGTGTGTGTGTGTGTGTGTGTGTGTGTGTATGTATATAATATTTATATTTACAGAAAGTCACACAGTATATACGTATATTATTTATATTTACAGAAAGTCACGCAGATCATTGAATCTGTAACGCAAACAAACGAAATGGAAAAAGAACCGATTTCATTGGAATCTCGTGCAGAAATGAGATCTAATAATAGACGTACGACGAATAAGAACAATAAGAACTTTAACAAAAATCGCAAACGAACGAAGAATAAGACGAAAAATCAAAGTAGCAAGAACAAGGTAATTAAAAATCTGGATTTGAATCTAGATAGATTTAAGAATGACACAATTGTTCGATATAAACAAAAATGAGTATATAATGAGTTTTTTTCTTGTGATTTTTAGACCAAGTCTAAAAGCAGACCAAAAGCAAGAGCCACTCTGTATGGATTGGCATCCTTGCAGAGGACGGGCGACGTATCGGTGAACATGATGAGCGATCACACGACAATTAAGACCAAGTTCAGTCTGGGACCGCTGGTGCTGAAGGTCGAGAAAGAGTTTGGCAGGGCCGCGAAAAAGGAGCTGAGGAGCGCGACCGCTACTACAGCCGAGATGTCTGGCAAGCTGAGCCTTCGTGTGTTGCACGGCGGTGCGGCGACGCTGCATTCTATTCGAGTTTTGCAACCTAAACAGGTACATCGACAGAGGGGAAAAACAGTTATAGCAACGCGTAAATATCACGGAACTGGAACGTCAAGTCAATGAGTAGATGATTTTGTGTCATATGTTCAATCATACCGGCTAAATTTCTTAAAAACTTCTTTCTCGATTTCTCTTGTTTTTATTGATTATTTTTATTAATATATAATTGAATTCTAAGTTACAGTTAATTAAATATTAAATTATTCATGCAAATTTAAGAAGTTTTTAAAATATATTAAAAATCTAAAAATATAGAAATCTCTCTCTCTCTCTCTCTCTCTCTCTCTCTTTGGTTTATATTAGAATGTATTTATAATAATTATATAAATACTTTTTATCTTCACTGTATTTCGAATAGCAGATAAATATTTTTTGAAGAGAGAAATTCAATTTTCCTAAATTATATTGTATTTATTAGTTTAATGTATATCAATATTATGATTGTTACACCTCGATGTGAAATTCTATCTCAGAAACGAAGATTGACAAAACAATTATAGAACAGCAATAAATAGCGATTACTCCATTTGCTTAAAAATTTACTTTGTATTCATGTTCGTGTTCAGTAAACTAAATATTTATTTCTTCCTTTTGTTTTAAATCAGGTTCGAGTGGAAAGCCAAGACGATCATGATCGAACGCGGGAGTTTGTGTGGAAGAGATCGTCGCATATTGCGCATTTGGTGTCGCAGAAACTTTCCTCGGCTACCAGGTCAATGCTTCGACCGCCGCCTGTTCCACCTGCTTAAACTACATATCCTGCCACTCTTTGGTCCAACTGAAACCACCAATAACAACTAATCGAAATGAGAATCGATCCACGAGGAATCCTCATTGAAGATCGAATGCAATGTGATGCGTGTCCATCTTTTACGATATACATCTGTCGAGTCGCGAAAGTTGCGCGATATAACTTCGACAGATTTCTTAATCATATTAATAAATAATTTTTTTTACATACTTGCGAGGGAAAGTAACGTTGAAAACGCATGCATGGTGTCCCACTTGCACTACTTATTTTTTTTGAGATCGCTCAGTCAATTTGGAATTCATTTTTTTTCAAGAGAAATATCGAGGAATCAATAATTTCTCAAGTAACAATTAAGAATAAGAAGCTTCTGACAAAAACATGACAAAATTATATTCGATTAATGTATTTTAATTGATTCTACGTTTTGCTAAAGATAAAAAATTACAATTAACGATATTTCTCTCAAATATTTTCGCTAAGGAAAAATCGATTCCAAAAGGATTCAGAAATGATTAATGCGGCAGAAAAGGAATATCCTATATTATATAGGTTTCACGTTGGACGAATTTTGGCCGTACTTTATTTATTATTTATTTATTTATTTATTTGTCATATAGTTTGTAATTTATCTTCAGAAAGTCTGATATATATTTATGTATTTTAGAAATGCGGTTAAATATCAAAACACAAGCATAGATACAAGTTATTATATGAAATAGGACGTTCTATTTAGATAAATATAAACAGAAATTTATTGCCAGAATATTAGAATACAGAGAATGTATATTAGGTGTAGTAAAAAGAAATCCATTATTTTTCCATTCAATTTCATGCAAAAAATAATGGATTTCTTTTTACTACACCTAATATTATACACCAAAAGTATGTTTACTTTATTAATTCTTAATCCTTGATTTTTAAGTTCTCTACTAGCAAGTAAAAAAGATTTCATAATTTCGTTGTATTTACATTAATTTTAAATTAATATACATATATTAATATTAATGTATATCATTACATTACTGATTTGATATAATACATTAATAATGCTTAATTTAAAGTTATTTAATTTTTACTGTAACTTTTAATATTATTTGTTAATATCAATATATATTAATATTAATATAAATTATGCAAATTTATGTGGAACATTTTAAATGTGCATTTAAAAATTACAAAGATATTCAATTAATTTGTAATTATATATACACACATACGCACACGCGCGCGCGCGCGCGCGCGCACACACACATACACACACACACACACACACACACACACACACACAAAATAAGAAATATTTTGTATACGTGCGTTTCAGATAAGATATGTGCTTTGTATACAAATAAATAAAGTCAAATAATCTTTAAATTAAGCGCATTTATCGATATCAACACATATTAAATTAGCAATATAATGATATACATTACATCGCGATGGAAGATTTCTCAACTTTCATTATAAGGGAAATTTCACTACAATCCTCATTATAATGAGGTTACATTATTATCATTATATGCAAATATTGCAATACGAAAAACGCATTTATTATTTTTGACATCGCGATAATATTATTTTCATTGCTGCATTCATTTAAATGTGCATTCATTTAAAAATAGACTTATTTTTTACTTTACTCTCTAATTCTTTTCTAATAATATACGCGACTCTATTTATAATAGTAGGAGAAATTTCTTTCGTATCAATAAAATTCCTGTTAAGTTAGTGCGGCTGTGTCTTTGCCAGAAATAAACAAATTTACATACAAATGTTTTTCTCAGAATGAATTACGGCGATACATTCTGTAGATACGATTCGCGGCCCCGATTGGTTTAATTTATTTAACTTCGCTATATGGGTCTATTATAACCTTGTTTAATATCGTTATATAATTAATTTGTCACCGAGAATTTATATTTCCATCAATTATATTCTTCGAATGTAAAAACGAAAAATTACTGCGCGATAATATCAACAGTATGAAAACCGCACTTTAAATGATTCTCTTGAGTAAATATCACATTGTGAATTAATTGCATACAAGAATATCTTCAGACAATAACACTCTTTACGATTTTCCAAGAAATTTTCTTTTTACATAATTTACAAAAAAAAAAACTCTTTTTTACTTAAGAAGTAAATAAAAATAAACTTAGATTTGTGTTATTTTGATCCGTTAAAAATATACGAATCTTGTTTTTATTGATGTTGTATGTATGTATGTATTTATTGATGTTATATCACGTATCTTGCTTTTGCGCAAACATTTATTGCTTTGCGATAGTCATAACAGTTTTTAAAGTCCTACAACCAATCTTTTAAGTTCTATAACTTATTGGCACAATATAAAAAAATAGTAGTTATTCCCCCCTCCCCCATTACATATATTCCTAACATTCAACTATAATCACTACCCACATTTTGCCAGCATTTTGCTGAAAATTTGCTTAAAAATGTTGCAAGTAATTTGCCAACAAGATGAATTTTCATTTGATGCAATATTGCAAGCAAAGAAACACACAAACTGTAATAGAGTAACTTTACAGTAACTTTGCGGCAACAATTGTGGTAAAAGTGTTTGATTATGGCAATATTTCTGCGAAATTGAAGCAATTTTGCTTATCATCAAAAATTTGATGACAAAATTATGGCAACATGCAAGTCAAATTTTATTTAGCAAATGTTTTTGTCATGGCAATATCACGACAACAAGTCTCAGTAAATAATTACCCCGCTTTATTTCTGCACGAAATTTGTTATCTGGGTAGCTAATAAATTGCTACTAGGAAATATGTGCATGACGTATAAATGCAAGTATTCGCAATTGTGTTGAGCTTGAATCCTTGGGATCGCTAAATATAAGATTGTAAGCCCAATTGCTATGTGGATCAATCATTTCTGTGGAGAAAAAAACAATAAAAAAAAAGATCCGCCAGACGCCACATAGAAAGGATCAAGTGGCACCCTCTTTCATTCGAATTAGGCATTTTGTCGGGGAACGCGCACTTTGCGCACGCGCGATGGATCCGGCACTGACAGACTGACACGTGCGAATGTTGATGTTGCTTTCGTTTGCTTTGCGTCGGTGAAAAGCAAACAGTCGTGGCCGCGACTTGGACGCGGTTGTTCTTAGACGTGGAGGGATTATCGCGCGGCTCGTCCCCCGCGTCTCGCTCGATCTTTCCTCGGTCCATCCCTACCACTTTTGTTGCCTCTGGTCACCGTCGCTGTTGCAATCCCGTACAATCGCTGTGACCGAGGTCTGTAAAGTCCAAAGAGCCGCGGCGTAGAACAGAACGAGACGACATTCCTGCACGATCCGTCTGCGGAAATTAAAATATCGCGGCGATCGAAAAAAAAAAACAAAAAAAATTGTGCACGATCATACACACACGTACGTGCGATTCCGCATACACATTCCCACTACCGCGTGCACGCCCGCGCGCTTCGATGCTCCTGTGCTGTCGCATCGTAATCCCGAAATAGGATCAAGGATAACGACGTCATAAATTTTTTCGCGTTTACGTGCTACGGCGCCGTACGAGAGTCGAGAAACCGGTCAGTTGCACATTCAAGTAAGTATTTTTCGATAAATTATCATATTCACTTAAACTACTATGTAAATATATGTAAAAAATTGCAAGACATTGTACATACACACACACACACACACACACAAAATTTAATAGATGATGCAGAATGAGAGATTAAAGAGAGATTCAATTAAATTTCGATAAGATATCTTATATATTCGATAAATATCTTATCGAGGATCAATTTTTTTTTCCAGATACAGATTTTCAAGAAAATACACTTTTAACTTTTCGCTTCTTGCAAAATGGTTTCGTTAGTGGCAAGCGTCAGAGCTACGAGCTCTCTTTATCATTTCTGCGCTTGTACCGCAAGGACATTGACTACGAATGCGATGCCAAGTCCTAAGGATGACGCGAAAGAAGTAATCGTCAGTTACTTGGATGGCAAAGACAATGGTATTGCTGTATTAGGATTAAACAGGCCTGCTGCTCGTAACAGTTTCGGAAAGACCTTGATTTCTCAGTTGAATGAAGCACTGGCCTCTATTAGACAAAATAACAAGCTGAGAGTGTTGATAGTACGCAGCCTGATCCCAAAAGTATTTTGCGCTGGGGCAGATCTGCGAGAGAGATTTAAAATGAACAATTCTGAGGTGCTGCAATTCGTGTCCTCGCTGAGAGAACTTATGACCGACGTAGAGACTCTGCCAACGCCGGTGATATCGGCCATCGACGGTACAGCATTGGGCGGAGGATTGGAGCTCGCGCTAGCTAGCGATATCAGGGTAGCTTCTTCCGAAGCGAAGATGGGCCTTGTCGAGACTAAATTAGCTATAATCCCAGGCGCCGGCGGAACGCAGAGACTTCCGAGGATAATCGGAACAGCCAAGGCTAAAGAATTGATCTATACTGCACGGATTCTGGATGGTGAGCAGGCGCTGCAAATCGGTCTCGTGAACGAAGTAGTTTCACAAAACAAGGTCGGCGATGCAGCTTACCAAATGGCTCTTTCAATCGCGAGAGAAATTTTGCCCAACGGCCCCATTGGTGTTAGGTAAGTTGATATTAATAAATTGTTATTGATAATTATTATATACAGTATAATATTGGGTTAGAAAAAAGTCTCTCTACAAGTTGGTAAAAGACTTTTTTTAGCAACCGTATATTCTATTTTTTTTAAATTGACAATAACATTGGATAGAGCAATGTTTCAGCTTTAAAAATCTGTATTTTTAATTGCGATACGACTTTTTACGTATAATTTTTAAGTTGCGAGCAATAAAATCAGAATGTTCCTTTTTACTTAATTTGTGAGTAATTCTGGAACAAAAAATCGTAGGAATATTTTTAAAAAACGATTTTGTAGAAATTTCAAGTTTTCACGACAGACAATCGAAAATTTTTCATTTTTTTCAACTCGTAATTTTTTACATATATAAAAATTACAAATTCACATAAATTCAAAAAATATAATCATTTGAAAATAGTGATTTTACGCTTTAAAACCCTTTTTTTAAATTTAAATTTTGATCATTTTTAATGAAAATATTGATAAAGATCTTTTTATCAACTTGTAAAAAGACTTTTTCTAATATAAGAATTTCAAAAATTAATATAAGTTATATATATAGCTATAAAAAGAAATAAGGAGAACAAATAAAATAAAATAAAAATACGAAAATATTAATTACATATGAAAATATTAATTACATAAAAAAGGAACAATAGAATAAAATAAAGAAAAAAAAATAATATAATTAGAAAAAAAATAAAGTTTTTTTTTTATAATATGCCAACCTGTAAATTATTATTATGATTTGTAAGGAACAGGTATTTAAACGTAAAGTTGCTTACTCAGAACCGTTGATACGATCATTCACATATTATATAATACACATCACACCATATACGTTTATCTTCTTGTGCTTATCGAGCGCGAGTATACGTATTTGTTGGAAACTTGTATTCTATTTATAATTTTCACATTTACTGATAATATTTATTTATAAGAATTTTTAATCTTATGCTATATATATTCATTTAGATTAGCAAAAGTAGCGATATCTAAAGGTATGGAGGTCTCTCAGGAAGATGGTATGGAGATCGAGGAACAATGTTACAGCAAGCTTGTGAATACGAAGGATAGACTCGAAGGACTTGCCGCTTTCGCGGCGAAGCGCGTTCCTATCTACCAAGGAGCGTAAAAATTCGCAGTGCCGTAACAAGCACTTAATTCATAAATAGAGAACATTTTGTATGCATTTTATATCGCAAACTATACGTATTAACATCTGCTAAGTGATACGCACATGTATGTATATACATATATTAATTTTAATATATATATATATATATATATATATTCTTATTTTATAGAAATGTATTTACGCGCATTGTAAAACGGAAGTTATCTACAATGGTAAGAAATTAAACCAAAAGATTATGCAAATTGCAACGACAGCTGTTGCAGCATTAACCTTATTTTGCATATGCTAATAAAATGCTTTTATACTGTCAGCAGCGGAAAAAAACATTCTACGTCATATTATTGTCTTCCAATGAATACCGTAATATTTTTCTTATTAACGTTGTTATCGTTTAATTTATATGTTTAATATATATGTACATATGGATGTGTAGATGTAATCGTGCGCGGTCGTGCACAAGACTAATGAGAGCAATTTGTTTCAAATAAAAAATAAACTATATTCATAATGTCAATAACATTTTTATTTAACATTTATGTGTATATTACTTGTGTGTATATCAAGGTAGTAAAACTATTAGAAAAGAGCATATGTACAAATATATTTTTAAGTGTGTATGAAAACAGTTGTGCTTAGAATTAGTGCTGAAAAAATTTCCTTGGAAACTATAAAGTTACAAATACTGCACTTCCATCGTTAGGAATGTAACAATGGAAAAAAATGAAAAATAAAGAACAGAATGAAACCAATCTATTGTACAATAACATATATATACTAATTAAAAATATAAATTTATATCAATCTACAAAAATACTATTATTAGGCCTTATTATACACATTGCAGTGGAACATTGAGTTGCTCTTTCTCTCTGTTCTCTTTTATAAGAGTTATAAGGACATTCAATTGGTTCATGGTGTCCTTGGGACAAATGACGCGGTGTCCTATTGTCAGATCGCTCTCGTAAATCTCATAATCGTTACCACCTTCGGCTGTTTTGTCACCAAAGAAATGTATTTCATCATATCCTTGAATATGACGCAAGCAATACGTTTTATCGCAACCGATAGGATAAACATCAAAAGAGATTTGTCCTCCTTAGAAAAAATATAAAGAAATTTGCTATAATATTTACAATAATACATTATTTTTGACATTAATTTATATAATATATTATATGGTAGAAATATACAAAATATTTCTAGTAATAAAATATAAACAATATTTGAAATAATTTAATGTAAATGTTAATTTATTATATTAAAATTTTATTATATTAAAATTTTATATACTACACTATATAATTGATTTAATTAATTGTTATAATAAATAGATTATTTCCATATCACTTACCGATACTATAAGTTAGACCCAAATCAGGAAACTCCTTTTTCAGGACTTGTATAAATTTTTCCCGAATATGATGTTCATTGTCATATTCATAAAATTGTTCGCGTTCTTTCTTGCTGCAATTTCGTCCTACTGGCGAAATGTTCAACATGCCTGTACGGAATTCGATAAATGTTCCACGCTTAAATGGTAGCTTTAGCTCAGATATATATCGCAAGATGAAATTTATAAAATCTTGCAGAGAATCCTCCCCAAGTATATCTTGAATCATCTAAAATTTGATATATATTAAAAGAGAAGATACATAGATACAGAGAAGATAATCTGTTGTTACCTTTAAATACTGCTTTATTACTTACTTGTGAAGGCAAAGCTTTACCATTCTTGAAAGCGATAAGGCCATTTTCTGCAAAGACATACTTATACTTTTCAAAGAGGTTTCCATTACCTAGCTGTTTTTGAATCTTGTTTAAATCAGAACCTCCAATTACTGCAATGTCAAACTCTTTTTTTACAGTTTCTAGGAGAAACTTTTCAAAGCTAGGACTGATTGGCTATAGAAAATAAAAATAAATATTTTTAATCAAAGCAAAGACACAGAATAAATATAATAACAGCACAGTAATATCTAAGAAGAAATTTAATATCATCAAAAATTTTTAGGTAGGTAAAAATATATTACCTGCTGTGGTTCAGTGAGTGTACCATCTACGTCAAACAAACAAATAATCTTCTTTGACATGATGTAAAATCCTTATCTCTTTTAAGTACCCGTTTAAATTTTCTGAAACACATTTTTTTTTATATACACAGAATATTCATAATTAATATATATATAAAAATTGATTAAAATAAATAAACACATTTCATATAAAATAAGACGAAGACGAGGATGTTTTAATTATAGATTAATTTTTTTTTTATTTTAAATAATCTGTTTCAAGATGAAGATTATCGAAGAACAAAGTATTTTAAATCACGCTGAGTTACAGAGTCAGGTTAACGATTGCCTCATTTTCTCTACTGAGAAAACATAACTCGAAGTAATAAATTATACAAATCATTTTCAACCATAATTCATTCGATCTCAATTATATACATATTTGTACTGTGATTAAGAACGTGCTCATAGTAATTCAATTAATTAAATTTAAAAGATATGAAAAAAACTTGGAAGGAAAAAGAGTGTAAGTGTAACCTATCCTAATGGAATGCAATGACACTTTGTCCATGCAAATAGAATTGTTTTGGAAAGCGACTCGGAGCCTCCCGAGAAAACGCTGGAATTTTTGATGTATGTGATGCGATCAACAGCATTTTGCTCGGTGACAAGAAGTTATGTTCGAAACAAAAAATACAACAAAAATATAATATTTAAAAAAAATATATAAAATGAGGCATATATGCATGTGTATATACGTGGCCAGTCTGACGTGTCGGTACCGTCAACATAGTGTTGCCAGATGTTGGAAAGTGTGTGTACCAATCAAATGATAAAAATTGTACTAGATTCGGAGCGAATCTTTTTAAACGCGCGTCTCTTCAATCGCACTTTGCACTGCTTTGTGTCGATGATATATTTGAAATAGAACGATTCTATCTTCGATGTACATTATATACATATATGTCATACATACGATGGTATAGAATGCGGAACATGTGTCGCTCGGCAAGAGACGACGTGATTGATAATCGATTCCTTATCACATGCTGCTTATCGCGAAATAGAAAATTTTGATCGCTCATATTGGCAGAACTTGCGTGTCCGTCACGTGTACACGTTACACGCATACACACAACGCACTGTTCACGCACACAAGTGTATTCATGTAACATACGATGTTGTGGAATTGCTGTTTGAATAAATTGTTATGTTTTTTGGGCATCTTATCGCGATTACCTAACATAAATGGAAAAACTGATACAGTTAAAACTAACGTACTTTTGTTGCTGGGTAATTTATATAAAGTACCTTTTTAATGCATGTATCCGCGAGTATTACATTTACGATTCTTATCAAATAATTGATGAAATAAATTAATCATCGTAGTTTTATATATATTCAAATATCTTTTTTAAAATTATATATTTAAATATAAAAGATGATATATTAGGTGTAGTAAAAAGAAATCCATTATTTTTGCATGAAATTGAATGGAAAAATAATGGATTTCTTTTTATTACACCTAATATATAATGAACAAGATCAAAATATACAAACTTCTTTGGCTAGAAAAAATTAGGTACATTTATAATTTGCAGTTAAATTCATTTTAAGTCCATAATCTAGAATTCTTATTATGTAAAATAGTAATTATTTATTAACCTGCAGCTGATGATGCTGGGTTTCAAATGCGATCATACCTGAATAAAATATGTCAGACTCCTAATTTGGATAAATTAGCAAAGGAAAGTCTACTATTCAATAATGCATATACATCAGTCAGTAGCTGTTCACCAAGGTATTGTATCCAAATTGGATTTAATTAATAAAGATATAAATCTTGAATTATGTATTTGTAGCCGCTCCGCAATATTAACTGGATTACCAAGTCACCAAAATGGAATGTATGGTCTTCATCATGGAATTCATCATTTTAATTCTTTTGATAATGTTCAAAGTTTGCCAAAAATATTGAAGAGAAACAATATACGGACAGGTAATGATTAATGAATTTATAATATCATATTATAAATTATGTTATCATAATTTGAATATTTTCTTTGTGCAGGAATTATTGGCAAGAAACATATAGGTCCGAATAATGTTTATCCGTTTGATTTTGCGCATACAGAAGAAAATAATTCTATTCTTCAAGTAGGCCGCAATATTACTTATATAAAATTACTAGTCCGCGAATTTCTCTCACAAAATAAAACACAGTAAGTAATATTCTATATATAGTGCTTGTACATAATTTTATTTTTATAAAGTAATATATTGATTTTTCGTATATCATATGTAATAAAATTCATGCTAAATTATTTTGTACATTTCAAAAAATGATATTATTAAATTTTCATATTTATTATTCTGCATTTTCTTAATTATTAAAAAATTTTGCAGACCTTTCTTTCTATATGTTGCCTTTCATGATCCACATCGCTGTGGGCACACTCATCCAGAGTATGGCAATTTTTGTGAAAAATTTGGTAATGGTGACGTCGGAATGGGTACAATTCCCGATTGGAATCCAATATATTATCAATGGGAGCAAGTTAAAGTGCCCTACTATGTTCAAAATACCGAAGCTGCTCGGAGAGATATTGCTGCTCAATATACAACTATATCTCGTTTAGATAAAGGTTTCTAGTTATTTTCTAGTTACTTGCGAAATGCTCAAATATATGTTTCTATTATAAGACAAGATGATTTTATTTTTATATATTATATAAAAGCAGTATTTAAAAAGAATAATTTTTTTTTAGGCGTTGGCCTAGTTCTTGAAGAATTGAAAAATGCAGGATTCAAAGACAATACATTGGTAATTTATACATCCGATAATGGCATACCTTTTCCAAATGGTCGTACAAATCTATACGATCCAGGTTTGTATATTTAGTTACATTAAGATATTGAAAAAACGAAAACTAGCAAACAGAACGTTAGTATTTTAAAAAACAATCAAATATTAAAAAAAAATTTAAAGGTATGGCTGAACCCATGATGATGTCATCACCAATCCATGGTCATAGGAAAAACAGCGTTACTTATAGTATGACATCTTTACTAGACATAGTACCGACAGTTTTAGATTGGTTCAATGTAACTTACTTGGATGAAGATTCCAATGAAGTATCTTCTCTGCAACTTACTGGAAAATCACTTTTGCCTTTACTTCTCGAAGGTATATATAATATGTATGTTTATTAAATACAATACGTATCATATATGCTGTCTTCTGTCAGAGAGATCATACTGTGAAATAATTGATATTTTATTTATAGAACCCATAGAAAATAATACGGCAATCTTTGCTAGCCAAACACATCATGAAGTTACCATGTATTATCCTATGCGTGCAATTAGAACTAAACGTCACAAACTTATACATAATATCAACTATAGAATGCCATTTCCTATTGATCAGGACTTTTATGTATCTCCGACGTTCCAGGTAATCTGAAAAAAAAAAATATCCAAAAGATCTTTTTTTAACTAGAGTTGAAATTGTTTTAGAACAAATTATTAATATTCATAATTTATTATTGTATTATAAATGCAGGACATTCTAAATAAAACAAGGAATCATCAGTCTCTACCATGGTACAAAACATTAAAGAAATATTATCAGAGACCAGAATGGGAATTATACGATTTAAAATATGATCCAGAAGAATTAAATAATATAGCCTCAAAAGCGTCTGCAAAGGTAGTATTATATATATAATTATTATATATATAATTATATATATAATTATATATATTATTATATATATAATTATATATTGAGTACATTTCTTAACTAAATACATTTCAATGTTTTATGTATATTCTGAATTTCAGGATATATTTGTTGAACTTCAAAAACGATTGTTCAATTGGTTAGAGACAACAAAGGATCCATGGTTGTGTGCACCAGATGGTGTTCTGGAGAATATTGGACAAAATAGTAATTCTCAATGTATGCCACTGAACAATTTAAACGATTGAAGCTTCCTGATATTTTCCTGATTTTCTGATAATCATTATACATATATATTATATACATACAGCGTTTTCTTTTTTATAATTTTATATTTTAATATGCATTTTTGTAATAATAAGTATTGAATATAAATATTAATAGAGAATTTTTAACATTTATTATATCTGATGAATAATAAGAATAAGTATTATAATTTAATACTCAGTTTAATATATATAAATAACAATATGCAATACTCATTTATAAAATATGAGAAAGAGAAAAATAAAAAACTTTAATGATACAATATAAAACCAGAGGCTTTTACAATTCAATTATAATTTACCAACCTTCTGCATTTAGAAATTTTAATTCCTAAAGTGTTTAAGATGATAAAGTTGCTCTTGACGTTGAGGTATTCTTTGGTTCTCTTTCGCGATACTTGATAAGCATTTCATTTAGTTGATGAACGTAAGCCGATGATTTGTTGATGGATTTTACTACTGTCCTCAGTTCTGTCGCTATTTCGTTCATCTAAAAATGTATGATTAAATGTCTTACCTTCAAATACATTACAGAATAAATAAAAACATTAACTACACATTGATTGTTAATATTTATATAAATACAAGGAAATCTCACATATTGTTTATAGTTCAGATATCTATTATATTTTTGATTGTTATTATAAATTTGTTTGATTTGAATCATAAATAAAAGACACAAAGCGAGGCCACCCAACACGACGAGGGAATTCGAATTCTGGAGTCCACGTAAAACGAGCATCACACTTGTTGAGGTTAGAAAATGAACTAATAAGATACAAACAATCATTACATAATATTAAATTAAGCATAAGTCAAGACATTAATCGTTCAGGCAAAGCATTTTCTCATAAAGTGACAACATATCAATTATTCTGATTACTCATATTTTTACGTTCATTTTCACAAATACACAATGCCGAGTGAATCCATATGACAATGCAAGACATATAATTACAGATTACTTCAACTCGTGATCACTCGTGATTTGACAGAGTAACCTCAAGTGATAATTTTTTCTTTTTTTCTTATTGTAATTAAAAAAAATGTCTTTTTGTCTTTTTTGAAGAAGGAAAACTAGTATTTAATAATAAATCAATCAATTAAAAAATCAATAATTATATTTAAAATTTATATTGCTTATCCTTTTATTATTATATTTTAAATGTATAATTATAGGACAGAAAATATACACAAAAAAGATATTTTTCTAAAATTATATATTCTTTTTTAACACTTTGCCATATTATTTATATTTGGTTGACATGTAAACAGATATTATTATTTTATTTACAGGTGAGTTTTATTTATCTGATTTTGAAATAAATTTTATTAAACAATTGAAACATTAAAGAAACAACATATACATTATGTAAAGTCATCAAAAATAATTAAGTATTGAAACAAATAAAATATATCTATACTAAACTTATTAAATTCAATACCAAAATCAACTTGATAGTCAAATGGTAGTTAACTATAACTGACGTTAGGCTTGTTCATAAAGTTATGAGTAATGCTGATATAAAAATTAATAAGAAAGGAAAAGAAGCCTATGCTTGATTAATATCTATACATTTTTTTTTAATATCAGCAATATAAAACATTGAGAGAATTATATAATGTTTTTATTCTAGCAAATCAAAAATCAAATAATCATTTAAAACTTTTAGTACACAAATGATCCAAGCATTCACAATTTTTTTTTATATGTTTTAACAATCGGCGAATATTTAATCGGTATCCTCATATTCTTCAGTTCCTTCAGTTCTTTGCGACGCAGTTTGGATTGAAGACTCTTAATTCGATATCGTAATTCTTTTTCTTTTTCAGTTGCTCTTGATGATGTTTGTGTACTTACGTTCTGATAATATGAAAAAATACACAATAGATATAAAATATAAAAAATTTCTTTTAGAATGAAAATTTACAAACCTGAGTTCGAGGAGTGACCTGTATTGCTTTGTCTGTTTCATTTAATACTGACGACACAAGAAATGTCTCTTGCATTTTCGAATAAGAATGATCATGAAAATTATTGTTATTTATACTTTCCAACACGACGTTTTGATATTTTGGATATAATTTTTCCACTTCTTCAACTATTTCTTTCTATAAAATAACAAAAACTTACACATTTACATGTACTTGTAAAATAAAAAAGTTAAATTACTTTAAATTACTTACAAATTTGGCTATATCCTCCGGAAATATACTAGGAACTGCATTCTTTTTTAAGAACCGTCTACCAGAAAAACATTCGTACTGTGATTCGTCAAAATGAACGCTGCATATTTGAGAATATTTTGAAATATTACTACTTATTGGCACAATTTCCAACCACTCCTTTAACAAATCCTTATTTTTCAATGGGAAACTAAAAAAATATAGGAAACAAAATTGAAAATTACATTTGAAAATTAGATTTGAGGTTATATAAGTTTATATACAATGATAATCTACCTAAAAAATGATACATCAACATCTGGTCGCCACGATGCGCTACATCCTTTAACACAACAATTTTTCACCATTTTTTATTGTTAAACACAGACTGAAAATAGAGAAAACAACGCGTTCACTGAGCGATTTGTGTGGCGTGGTGTGGCGTTGTATTCATTCATCGAAACTTTCCTAACGATCTCTGTTTATTTGCAATAAGATATGATAAAATGATGAAATTTATGATACGGATAATCGTCGGATAATATTCGTTAGAGTATACATTTATATTTTTATATAGACAATCTCGTTCTCGTGAGAAAGTTGCGCGTAATTATTAATCTATTTACAAGTTATTAATTATTTTGATGAAATAGAAATAATTCAATAGAAATAATCCAGATAGCAAAGCGTGTCTCAGCAAAATTGCACAAATTTGTGATTGCTAATAGCTTATGATACTGGCAATTTGCTAATAAATTTGTCTTTTTTCAACGATTTCGAATATATTCAATATATTCGTGATGAAAATATATAAGGTAAAACATTACGCATAATGGCGGTAGAAGTATTGGAAATAGCCAATCAAATATGTCCGATATGCACTTTCTTACTGCGCATCCACGGGAGTACTTCACCTTATATATTTTCATCATGAATACATCAACAATACAGCAAATAATAACAAAACAACAACATGCAGATAACAAGAATGCATTCAGTGGATTCAACAGTTGAGTGAGCGTTCACTGTTATTGATGTATTCTTTTAGCTCCTCCAATCAGAATTTTAGATTTAGAAGAATACATCAATAGCAGCGAGCGCTCATTCAACTATTGAGTCCGCTGAAGGTGCCCAATATGTATATTACCTTGCGTTATCGGCAATATGACAGCATTGTGAGATATGATTGCATATTATTATAACAACATAATAGCATAAATTTTAATGATGAATTTTGAATTGCTGACAAATTGCTAGTAGTAACTCAAAGTTGTTATATGTGAATGCATAATAGTTGCCAACAAATAAGGACTCAATTGTTGCAATTCTGGTAGCAACACATACTTAGCAAGCAACAAAACACATTGCTATCTGGGGAAGATGTTTTCTTAGAGAGGAAAAGAAACAGGAAATTAAATTAACACAAAATGATTAGATATCAATAATAATTATGTAATTCTCTCGACTTTTTAAACAAGTTAATAAAATGTTTGATTAATGTGTATAGAGAATATTAACAAGGATATTAATTTCAAAGTCAATTTGTACATAATATGCAATAACACAAGTTTACAATACTGTTCATAATTCAAGGATTAAAATTTTTCTTTACATAAATGTTTAAACAATATCAAATATATAATTATTTGTATACATTAAATTAATATTATTTAATAAATTATAGAATAATATAAGTGGACGGTCCTAGATAACAAAAGACATTATGTTTTACATTATTATAAAATGTCTTAAGTCTAATTAGCATCAGTTATTGGCTTAATTGATGGAACGGTACTGTTTGCAGAAGAAATGTAATTTCTTATTTTCTCTCTTTCTGCTTTTTTTTATCTATTAGCAGATGATGTAAGGACTTGTTTCAAAAAATATGTCCTTGTACGTCAGTCTAAAGTAATCTATATATATAATATACATTCTTATAATTATTTTGCTTATTATTCTATTGTTTTTAAGTACAATTTTATAATGTATGAGCTCTATATATATATATATATATATATATATATATATATATATATATATATGTATATATATATATATATATATATATTTAT
>Ga0157364_1000080_pt1 | contig 38670 bp, 33 predicted proteins | sample AttsexASBM2_FD_111476 | JGI IMG/M metagenome (GOLD analysis project Ga0157364, IMG submission 111476) | Fungus gardens microbial communities from leaf cutter ant in Ribeirão Preto, State of São Paulo, Brazil - Atta sexdens ASBM2 | ecosystem: Host-associated > Fungi > Mycelium > Unclassified ...
AATCTCGGGACGTTCTTCTGGTATGAGACCCCGATCTTCATCCACTCGGCAGGTCACGTTCGTTACTATCCGTGAATCTTTCAGCGTAGTGCAAGTGATGAAGTGATCTCCACCGGGGTCGCGAATTACCACCCACGGTCGCCTCTCGCTGATCTCGTGTTGATTTCGGAACTCTCTGAAGGTGGATGGTAGCAAGATCTTGGCGCGATCACGCATCCCTGCGGGACCGGCAGCTAGCATCATGTACCTACCATTACGGAACGTGTTTCGTTCATAGAGCGCAGACAAGTCCTGCATTGATCGCAACAGAAAGTGCTGTGGGATTGTAAGACCGAGCATGCGACAGCGTCGAAGTAGCTCCAACGGGTCGTCCAGCGCGGTCACTTCGCTGGTATCGGGCATGAAACACTCGCAGCCCATGATTTCCAGATGCGGCTTCGCCAAGGCGTCGTAGTATGCAGTGCTGGTAGCACTCACCGGTATGTAGTAGGCCACTCGTTCGCACTGGACAATATCCCGTAACGCCTTTATATATTCGACAACGTTCCTGGGTCCGGGCTGCGGTATCGTGTAGTACTTGGAGCAGGCGGTGGAGAATCTGGCTAGACCGAACAGACCCTCGAGATCACATACTATCACTCGGGCGCCCGCCTTATAGAAATTACGTGCAAGATGCACCGCCTGCACTGTGCTACCGCCGCTGATCAGCACGCACCGTTTGTTGCGTGATCTCTCGTATGCCGGAGTATGCAGGACCGTGATGAACCATTTGAAAGCGGTCAGTGGCAGTTGCAGAATCACCCAAAGCAGGCAGATCCAAGCAGATGCCCAGAAAGCAGGAGCCCAGATCGCATAGCTAATGACATTGAAGATACTTCGAAATAGACTCAATAGAAGTCCGAAATACCAAGACAAGATCCTCCGGAGAATGGAATCGTTGTTTCTCTCGATGTTCCGACTATCTACTGCTAGCGTACTGCTAGCGTCCTGTTGATAATGATGTTGTCGTTTTTGCTGTCGTTTCTGAGAGAGTATCACTGTTGACATACTCGAGAACGATGACGCCCGGGAAAGATTGTTCGGCGCGTGGGACGTCGACACGACCACATTTGACGACGTACGCTTCAACATGGACACAGGTGACATTCGGGGTGGCGATGTAGACAACGGTGTACCGGGTAGTGTCGGCGACATGCTGCTGCTACGCGACATCGGCGGGCTGGAAGACCATAATCTGGACGAGCTCTCGCTCGAGCAGGCGGGCATCTTTGTGTTTCCTGTTTAATGTTTGTCACCTTCGGAAACCTTGTCCAAAAGAGTTATGAATTGAAGAGCCTAGATCGATAGAAATCCTTATATTCAGGACTCATACCTTAGTCTTGGGAAATAACCGTCGGTTATTTCAGGGAGGAAAAAGAAAGATGAGATATGAGATAGTTCTTCCCGAAGGTTGATTCTAATCACGGATAAAAAAAAATGATTTCTCTCTTTTTCAGATGGGACGATAAAAGCGACCAGATGACACAACATACACGAAAATTAGAGCGATGTTGTTGCTGACATCAATCGCGGAGAAGATACTCAGGACTGACTTCCGTCCTTAATTGTCGGTTTGCACACGCAGCTTTAACTGAAGCTGGGGCTCGAGTATCCCGGTCTCTTATGAAGTCTGCATCTCCGACGTACTATGAACCGGAGCCTTATCTAATCGTCGCGCCTCAGACACTGCAACGAAAAGAAAGAAGTCACAAAATATGTCGTGTCTGCTCTCGCTTTTCTCCCCTCTCTTCCTTCTTTTTTATTTCCTTCGATCAAATTAATTACTCGAAGAGGAACAAAGAGGAAAAGAGACGATAGGGTCGCAAGAAAAACTCTTGGTGAAAAAAATCGATTCGTATATTAGCAAGCAATCTAATCGATTCAAACATCAAGAGGATAGTACATGCCATTATGATTAGATCATGGCATGTGTAAATGGCATTATATTTTATTGTTATTGATCGTCCCCTGCTATGAATTTGGACAATCATGCAATCAATAATCTTTGTAATATATATTATAAATCTATAATCTCAATTAAACTTATTTTAACGTTACTTTTATATTTGCTGCATCTTGATTACTTGCACAATCATTGTTTAATCATAATTGTTATCTTGATAAAATAAAGAATAAAAATGATAAAGTTAATTTGGATTGATGAGACAATAATTAAAATATATTTGCTCTTTTTAAAGCACAGTAGACGTGGCATAAAATATTTTGAGAAGATAAGTCATAATTATTTATTAAATAAACAATGCCATCTTGAATGAATAATGTTGTAATATTATTTCATAATGTTATTAATAACCATATTTGTATCAGCTTATATATTTAAAATATATATCGGTACATTATCATTTAATTGAAACGAGATCTGAAAATAGATTATTATATTAACTTTTAAAATTAATTATTATGTTAATCAAATGAAGTATACGAAGAATATAAAAATAAACTCGAAATCAACAATTATCAACAATTGTCGATGCACAAATTAATTTTATGTCGGAAATTAATTTGTACATCGATAATTGTTGATAATTGTCAAATGAAATAAAGATAAAATTTTACTTATTATATTTTTTAATAAATAAAATGTGTAAATAAAACAAAAAATATAATAAAAATATTTTCATATACAAATACTTTATAAACATTCATCGTTAACTTGGGAGAGGATATCATTGCACGTGGCACTCACTTTTGCTATAAAACGAAAAAAAGACATTTAAGAAATTCTTAGGAATAATGCTTTTCTTTTTGAATACACACAACTTTATTTCGTACATTTAGAATATACTTATCTTGTAAATTATATAATACGTTATGGTCTTATTTGGCTTAATGAAATACAATAATATACTGTCTTTAGAATTTGTTTGTTTTCTCTTTGCTGTTTACGGCACTTGAGCCAGTACAAGTATAATCTCGACCACTATTTTCTAAACAAACGAAAGAAGTTATCGATTCTGTAGAATTTCCGTATTTTATTCGAAATTTTAGTGAGGAGATTACATTCTCGAGGAGAAAGTCCATCAAAAGGCAAGACATTGAATTGACTTTCTTAATATTAATATACATTCAGCTTTATGTGCTATTCTGTTTATTCGCGTACACTGATCATTATAATACAAACGAAGAGATTAAGACAAAGCAAACGATAAATTCTTTTTCGAGTCAACGAAAAAATAACAGTATCCTTGTATTATAGTAAGAGAAGAAAATAGTCTTGCAATTTAGCACGAAGTATCCGCAACGAAGTTTTATTTTATGACATTCGATAAATTATTATATTTTTCTTATTAATTAAATAAAGATTTCTTACAACTTTGGCCCATTCAATGTAATTATACTAATCAAAATCTTTTCTTCTACTATACAATATTATACGAATATCAACTAACAGTCGCTCTCTCTTTAACTACATATATTTATATATTTATATATGTATAATGTAATTAATATATATATATATATATATAATATATATTATATATATTATATATATAATATTATATGTGTACATGTATAATTCCTATGTGTAGAGGTGGCAAATGTATTCGCATACGCACATAAACACTCGTGCAAGTTCACACATCCGTCTTATATCGGGTATTACAATGTTTATATATATATATATATATATATATATATATATATATATATATATATATATATATATATATATATATATATATATATGTATATATATATATATGTGTATATTTATATATTACTCTCTAAGATCTATACTTATCGTACAATTTTAAGCAATAAATATCTTTAGATGCTTTTCTCCATTCTACTTATGTACAATTTCAAGTCTCTAACTGTATAACGTACAGTTCTCTTATTATACTATTCAAATCCATCTTAATGGATAGCAATCGTATAAATGAAGTGACGTTGCATTGTTAAGGAAAAAATTCCTCCGTATGATATTTAAAAAAATATTGTGAAAATATATAATTTGCTAATATAATGCCATTAATGAAATAATTGTTTATCGCAGATTACTATTTTTACGAAAAAATTGTACAATTGTTATACTACATTTATCATACATATATATGAAGTGCATTAAAAGAAGACAAGATTGTATTTTTAACAAAAAAATTCTATTCATCAGATGCTATTTCATCAGAGTAATCTATACAATAAATTACTATAAATGTTTTGCACAGTAATAATAAGCTAAAACCACAACATATTATATTCGCAAAAAATATATTTGCATATATATGTGTAGTATAACAACAGTACAATGTCTTTCAAAAGTATTGTGCTTTTATTTCCCTGTAAAATTATATAATAAACTGTATTAAAAAATCTATATGATATCCAGATACTTCGTATTATTTAAAATAAAATTTTTTTCAAGTAAAAACAAATCCGTTTTATATACTTATGTATATGATGACTAGAAATTATAGTTATAAATCTACAATGATAATGCTATTGCGATTTGTGTTTAAGCTATACGTATTATACTGTTATATAATAACTTATACATTTCCCTACAATTTTCGCACAACTTAATTACTTTATCGTTTAAATCCTTTTGTATTACTATTTCTTTTTTAAAAATAATATTGGTGAACTATATTCCCAAAGAAGAATAATCTACATTTCTTCTCTCAGCTACTTTACGAAAATATATGTTATCAAATCACGTATATTTCGTCTGATTTCTCCATAACAGCCGTAAAAGTCCTACAGACTTCTCATTCAAATAGAAAACAAAATGTAAATAATTGACGATGCGTAATTCGAACTGATGTACACAGTAACATAGATATTTCTTTTTATGCATAAAACGGTGATGCGTGTGCATAATTCACATGTTAGAGTGCCAACATTCTATTGCATATCATCTGTATCATTTACTAAGTCTATTTCGACTTTCTAGTCTTTCTTTCGAAGAATACTTGACAATGTTGTGCTTACAATATCTCGATCTGCGTGTCTATCAACATACAGCAGCATAAAAAAAAATCGAAATACATTCGCCTACAGTTTGTGATTGTATCATTAACTTCCTTTCTTTTATTTTTGTCTTCTATAAAATTTGTGCTTTTACGGAAGTGGAGATGTACCATTAGAGAATACAAATAGAGGTTGGTAATATAAATTTCACAATTTTGATCGTAAAATCGACCTTGAAATTTGTAAAACTGTTCAAATATCTCACGTTCATCCGGCTCTTCACAAAAAACTTAAATTCTTAAAAAGTATCCATATTTATAACCGTTGAATATGTAGTGAACTTTATAAATTTCTCATACATAGAGACTCTAAAATTCACTTTGAAAATCAATCTCACAATTATTTCCACATATATAAGGATCACGGCACATTAATTTGTAAACCACAATCATTTGTATTTCACATTTATGTCGCTGCTAATGACATTAGCTGGTGGATTTTACCTATTGTTTATTTTTATCTATTTTATATTTGTTTAAGTGTCTTATAATTAATAACATGTTACATAGATACGGTATTGTCTATTACAAAGTTATGATTTCTATATCTTTGGAAAAAGATCGGGAATACATTGCAGCAATATATATATATATATATATATATATATATATATATATATATATATATTGTTAAATTGTAATATAATTCTTAATAGCGATTGTATATATCATATGATAGAAAAGTCGAACGTATATGATGTATGATAAAACAAATAGTTATACGTCTGTATCAGAAAGAGATACTTTCCAATTCTCTTTAAGAATAATAAAATATGATATAAAGATAAAAAGTGAATAAATAAAATACATAAAATAAATAAATAATTAAACAAACAAAATTAAAAAATAAATTGTGTATACAAAAAAAACGATCTTATACCTATACATACATATCTTTTTCTTGTTATTATATTAAATAAATTAAAAATTTTAATTGTAACTATTTTCAAATGCAATTTAACATTAAAATATTTTTTCTCATTTATTATTGAATAAAATATGAAATTATGAAATCAATAACCAAAGTCATAAAATATCGATATAATAACATAGATCAATATTTATAAGAATCGGTAAATAAAAATAGAAAAATAAAATCACAGATTATGTACCACGTCATATACTTAATTTTATATGTAATATTATATAATATAATGATAATCAAGGTATAATATTCCATAATAGATTAGATATAATATAAATATTGTTACCATTTTGCGACTTAATACACGGCAATGTTGAGTATGTATAAATATATATAAGAATTTTAATTAAGAAAATTTGGAAAGTACATCTTACCCCTTGATGCAAATCTTTAGGGTAACATATAATTAATACTTGATTTATAATATAACTTGATTTTTTAAAACATAGGAATAGAGAGAAAAAAAATTAGTGTGCAACGCTTTATATAGTTCTGTCAATGAAAGAAGTATATATTAAATAGGTATAATGCACAATGCATCTTAACGTATTAAAATTGTTTCTCTCTCTTTTTCGTAAGTTAATAATATTCTATCTAACTTGAAACAATTGAAACAATTGACAAGGAATGCAGCATCTAGCATCTAACATCTATAATAATCATACCTTGTTGTTATTTCAATAAAGTCGATTGAATGGAAATGTCATCATGAAGAATAAAAATGCAACAATCTTTACTTACGCAGATATGAATAAAACTCACGACTGCAATAAAATTCATCTATAAAAAAATACAATATAACAGCTCGCGCGTTTAGTTCGCACACGAGAGAGAACAAAACGCACTTGTGTTTTTTGTTCGCGTACAGAATTTCAACTGAAAGATTAATAGGTACACTGAAGTATTTACAACCCGCTAATAAATTTTCAATAATTTAACGATTTATATAAGATAAGACTTCATGCTGTCATATTAAGTGTTACTCTCAGTGGAGTTACTCTGAGATCGTAATGACGAATAACAGCCCTGACAGACTCTAACCGGCTTTAGGATACCGAGTCTGGATATTTTGGACTCGAATCGGCTACATCTGTATGAAATAATTTATTCGGCTACATACCCAAAGCAATCAGAATAATTTTCTTGAACAATTACAATCTCCAAGACTTACCTCGAACAGAATACTTGCCCACAGTTGCGGCAATGGTGTCTTCTTTCATATAGATTGAACCTGACGCCGCAACCAGCGCAAGAGTCTGCTCCCTCGTCTTTCAGCCAGTGATCAGCAACCGTACGTCCAGGTTGTTCGCACACACTCCATGAAAATACTCTACCACGAGTGTCACCTACATAGACTGTCCTATGATCCCTGCAAAGCACAACGTATGTTTTAATGTACCTAATATTATCTCATAAATAATTAAATTTTATGTTCATTAATCACATATAAAAGTGAATATTGGTACAATTATAAACTGAGATATTTTTATTTCAATTATAGTCATTTTTTATATTTATTGAGAAAAAGATTGCAAACCAATAAATTTAGCAAAATTTATTTTATTATGAGAAATATTACATTATTAATATATTACAATAATTTCAACAAAATATTATATATTCAAGTATTATATACTCTTCTCAAATACCTTGATACTGCTAGGGCCGTGATGGATGCTGGTTCTGCATTATCTTTACGATCATAGGCAGTATGCATTGTTAATTTACTGCGAAATACCAATTGTCTCTGCCACTTGAAACCATCCCGCAGAATATTTTGCGGATTGATCTTTCGCGGCTTTGTGTCAGCTTCGGTAACCATAACGAAACTATCGGTCAAACTAGTATCGCTTTTACTAGCCCTCAAGGCCCCTTCGGAATCTCCGGGATTACTGACGGACTCGCTGTAAAACATAACAAAGATATATCCCACGATTACAATAGGATCTCCGCGACTATAAATGATTATATAAACCAACTGTATTACCTGGTTTGTGTGCCTTCGCTATCGGCACGTCCGCCACCTTCGCTTTTCCTGAACATCGGATTTCCGCGACTTTTTCGACGCAATACGACCAGTGATGCATGATTATTCTGAGGTGAAGGCTTATTACTTGAACCATTACTAGATTCATTATCAGAACATTCCTCTTTTTCCTCATGAAGCCTGGAAGCTTCTTTGGCATTTTCCGCTTCAGAGAGACTACTTTCAGAGCCACTTTTCATAAGTGCACCTTAAAGTAAAAGTCTATTACAACTGCATTCATTGATATATGCCGCGACATTACTTACCTGATCCCTCAGCAGATATACTCATTTGTTTGACTAATTCCTGAACTCTCTTCTTCGTTTCAGTTTGATTGCCTTCCATGTTTTGTTTCTCATTTTTTTCTTTGGCAGTTGTTACTTCTTCAGGCTTTTCTTCTTCCGCAGGTACTTGCACGTAATCCATCGACCACATCTATAAATAAATTGCATTCAGTTAGAATATCAACAAATATATTTTTTTCATTGAGAGAATTTTACTAAAATATTTTAGAGGAATGGAAACGTTGTATCTTACACGAGCAACACCATCAGTAGAGCCAGTCATAATAACATTTTGAGAGTCCCATTCATGAGTCTGACTGAAAGCGACGCATAATATTTGTTGCATTCTATCAGCGCGGCCAACGCATGTATTAACACTCGCCAATTCTTCCCCATTGATACTCCACACGTGTAACCACGTTGCTGCGCATGTAGCTATGTCTCCCTGCAAATATATTTTTTTATATAACACTTTAGTACATACACTTATGTACATTACATCTTTACGTAATATAAATACCGTTAATTCATTTATCGCTACTGCAGCCACTGGTCCTGCATGGCCTCTAAGCTGACGCACGAATAGACATCGGGATAAGTCCCATATAATCGCCGTACCATCTCGCGATCCAGACACGATAACGTTATATGCGGGACTGGATGATAAACATGTGACTGCATCGGTATGTCCATATAGGCATTGTTTTATGGAAAGTTGCCGTTTGACGTACTCCCAAACAGTAACGACCTACAAACATGTCCATTTAATACTAGCATAAAATAGAATAGAAAAGGATAGCTTCAGGTAATTTTTTTCAAATCAATTTTAAATTATTTCTCAAATAACTGTACTGAAATATTAATAAAACAGAATGCGATGTGCCTAAAATAGATTCACAGTTTTTATTCGAAAAACTCGTTTTTTCTTTCTTGAAGCTATCTTGTATTTATCCCCTCTTTTCTATAAACGAGAAGCTTACGGAGCTGGTGCCAGCAGTAACTATCAATTTGGAAGACGGACAAACGCATGCCACTATTTCTCCGCTGCTTTGCATCATAGCCTCACCGACAAAAATCGCCTTGTCACTGTCATAATTCCCTATTCTAAGAGAATGATCGGCGAATCCCCATGCTACGTACTTATTATAGGAGGGTGGAATGAGTGTCTTATTTTGTTCCACCGCTAACACAGCTTTATCAACGTGCAATATCTGTCCAACGGGACCCTTTAATTCTGTGAAAGAGAAGAAATAAATTAAATATTTTAAAATGTGCGGAGTTATTAATGGAGAATATCAATTAGAAAAATATGAACCTTTAATGGGTTGCAGCGACGGTTTCAAATTATCGAGATTATGGAAGAACAATTTGTCAGACGTAGTGATGCTCAGTCCAGGGGTAATGGGTCCAGGATCTATAACGCTGGTTCTCTGCGTCATCTTCTTCGCTGGATGTGGCTTCTTGAATAATTGCTTAGGTATCTGACCGAAATTATTGATGAAGCCGATAGTAGCATTCTTTTTCAACGGGTCATCGATGCTATGATCGAAACGGAATTAGAAAACTTATTCTAGGCGATCTTGGGAATAATAAATGAGTGGAATTATGAATTAATTATGTAAACTGACTTGTAGATATCAACGTTGCCTTCGTAAAACAAATGATGGAATACATTAACGGCTTCGACAGCCGCCGGACCATTCTGCTTGCACCCAAATATTAGATCGATCCACTGGTGGAGATGCTGCGACACATAGTCGCACTCCAATGCGAGTCTGTGTACACGGATAAATTCACGAGGATCCTGCTTCGCCCAAGGGGGAAGGACGATATCGCCGAGTTGAACACCGCTTTGCTTAGAGCCTGTAGGCAAAATGTCATGTGTGAAACCATTACGCACGAAGAAATTGAAATAATGTACTGTTCGATTAGATATTTACCTAAATCAAAATGATTTGAATTGACTAGGAATTCCGGGAGGTAAAAAAATTCCGGGATAAGTTCTTTCACGTCGGCCATGTTGTGTTTGGAAGCGGATAGCCACGCTTCCTTTATGCTATTGAACATCCTGTCGGCTAAATCAAAATGTCCACCCTGCAAAAAATCACACACAATTAGTAGTCACACATATGAAAATTGAGAATAAAAATATTTCCGACATATACAAACCTGTAATCTGAGAAAATGTTGCGTGAATGGTTCCATTCTTACTAAATAGGAACATACTATCATCGCTGAGGAATAATGTGTGCCATAATGATAAGGGGGAGTCTCTCCATGTGGATCATCCCATTCTTTATATCTACAAAAAGAATAATTATTTTAAAGACATATCCATGATGTATATGTCACTATATTTTCTATACCTTTTCTTAAATTGCAACAATCGTTCGGAACTTTGTGCGCCCATAGGTTTGCTGAAATCTCTAAACGTCGATGAATCTGTGAGATCAAGTTCCTCGCTATCATAATCGGCTAAGATCCACGGGAAAATCGGATATTGCATGAGATCGTTATAGCTACGACCCGCTAGAGTATTGAGATGCATCAGATATTGGAAGTTAGATATTTCTCCTCTCTGAAAGAAAATATCCCTAATTAATAAGGAGTACAGACTTCATCATTTATCCTGTTTATTTTACTTAGTTGTAACTACTAACCACCCATCTCTGGGTAACCGAAGTTTCTCCTATAAGATTCGAGAGCAAGCCGGTGGCCTGCTCGACATTCGCCGTTCGCCTCTGACCAGCTACGGATTGTTGAGCGCTGTCAGCGATCGCAGTAGCGAATGTCATGAACCTTTGATAAACTTTGTTCCTTACTTTTCGCGGAAATGCCAATAAATAGTTTCTACCATCTCCACTGAATACTTCTAACGCCATAGGTTGTAATAAGTATCGCCTCTTATGTACTTCCCTGTGAATAACAAAGTCCATATTTTAAAATTATTCAAATGTCAAAATGTAAAAAAAAAACTCTCTAGAATACCTGATGTCTTCGTAATTAAATTTGGAACATTGTCTCATCGCTCTGGATCTTCTGGGAGATCCCGGCGACGGTAGAATCGGTTCATATGCATCTGGCAAACTTTCTATATCTCTTATCTCTCTAGATTTCAACAATGTAAATCCGTCGATCACATAAAAATGTTCCTTTCCAAATAAGAGAAGGCCCTCGGTTGTATCCAAACCCTGTATTCGCGCGCATCTAAACATGTGACTTATCTGAAATGTGAACAGAAAGATTGAAAAAAAAGCGTTTCGATTGTAACATGGCAATTTTATAGACAATTTTATCGACATGTAACAACCTTCTCATGTTCCTCAAGTAGACGTATCAACGTTTGATTGTCTGGAACAGTTTGGTTGTTTTCTTCTTCTTGTTCGTTATCCTCGGGCGCTTCGTCTGGCTCGCTGGCGTGGCGTTCCAGCGTGCACGGAACCATCGGCGGCTCGCTCTCAGTAGAAGTTTCATTGACATTTAACGGTGTATCATCTATAACGGGGTCTCGTTCACGTTCAAACATTCCCGATGAATTACCGAGCTGCTTCAGATAATAGTCCTTACTATCCATGCTTGTCGCTACTTTGTACTTTAGTTGTTTCTAAACAGTTAATAGATCATCATGTGTTATGATGAATACGTATAAATGCTTATATTTAAGTTTTGAAATAATTCTAGACTTATCATCGTAAAGACATACTCACATTATCAGGATGCTCTAATTCAGGCCGATATGGATAATGTATGTAGAAGAGTTCATTTTTCATCATCTTCTTTCGCATTCTGCATGGTCCTTCGGTCATGTCCAACATCCATTTGTCCAATATAGTGGGCGTCGGAGGTCCCCAAAGACCGCGTTCTCTAGTCAATTCCGTCTCGGTTTGCAACCATTCCTACAGATGAATTAAAAACATTTTTTAGTATATTGTTTTATCCACTTATTTTACTTTTCTTTATTAATGCAAAATATATTTCTTGTACAAGTTTAGATAAATATTGACTTTGCTTGATAAAAATTATTAAATAGAAATAAATAGAATTCTTAGACAAAATTTCTTACTTGATATACATAACGTTGAGTGTGCAGATTGGTCTGTTGGTGCTGCAAACGCCGTACTGCAGCCAGTTCTCTGACTAACGCGACATGTTGTTCCGTCCACTGTGCAACAGTATTCTGATGTAATCTAAGCCTTACGCGCACAGATTCCTCTTTTCGCACTTTCGTTCGACTAGCTAATCTCGTCAATCCTCCTGTTACCTTTTGGATTTTCTGTAATTTTTTTATATAACCTATACGACTTGATAAATATTAAATATAATCCTTTGATGCTACTTTTATTATGGCTCCGAGATTTCTTTTACTTTATAAGTTATAATTCTTTTTATTAAAGATACATACATTTACTTATTATCGTTATATTTTCCTTAATGTTTGGTTTTAATATTTTTATTTTTAAAAAAATGGTCATTTTTATGTAATTTTTACTCATATGTTACTTACATGACAAAAACAATAGAGTACCGAAGGGATGATATAAATATTAAGAGACATAATATAATTAAATGTAATAAAATAGAATTAATATTCAATAATTTTATTTTTAATAACTGAATGACGCACACAGATAAAGAAAAAATTTTAACATACTGATTGGATTTGATTATGGAGTTCCCAGGGAACTCTATACGAGGCTCTTCTTTCTGAAACTACATAATTTAGCCAAAGCTTTGATGCAGCTTCATGAACTTGTTCTCTCACGATTGGCAATTCTGGTGCCCGTTCATTAGCCACAGGCGCTGATAGAGTTACTTTAAAAACTTCCTCTATTGCAGGCTTTTTGCACACATATAACTCTTCCCAGACTCTCGTTGCCGCTACAGCCATTAAATTGTGCCCTTGATGAGACATCAATCTATCATCGCTGGATTCCACTTGCGGATTAACGTGCCATGTGGTTTTCATGTTAGTGTCCAACATAATTTTTATATCAGCCGTTAATTGTAACAAGCAATACGTTAAACAGCCGATAAATTCTAATTCGTGATTGCCAGCACCGAATACTAATAATCTGTAGAAAAATCATTATTTAATTTTTTTTAACAAAAATATACAAAAATATATTATGTATGTAAACACATATATTTTTCTGTAAATTGCACATACCTATGAGTAGTAAGCTTATGTAATGCCTCTAATACCGCCATTTGATCGGCAATGGAATCGGTCGCACGTGACAGTAAGAATAAAATTGTCCTATTCAGGCAGTGATGAAGACCTTCCATACTGACAGCGCCGGGTCGCCTTTTTGCTTGCCCAATTAGTTTTACGATGAAATCAAATACTTCATGTGGATCTTTTGTTAAAGCGCCTGATATTTGAGAAGACATGTAGTAACGTTTTATATTAATTTTATTCAATTTGATTAACGCGCACACAGAAAATAAACTATTACCTTGCCACAATTTGTCAACTATTCTGGCTGCCACGTAGCAAACATTATTAGTTATATTATTGGCCGATCCACCAGGAACGACAGGTAACGCAGCTTGTTCCCCTATTAATACATCCGCGGCTAACAAATGTTCCATTAATATAGACAACACCTCTGTTTGATAACGCATTTGCTGTCCTGTTGATGCATGTTCCGGCCATGCCTCAAGGACAAGATCTATCGCCGGCGATTTCGCCGTAACTGGCAAAGAAAGCGAGTCAACAACGATAACTTTAAAAAAGTCCATTACAAACTTTTTTGCCGGATGATTTGTCAGCCCAACGTCTTTCGACGGCGATCTCACTAATACTGGTTCTTGCTGCAATAATTATCCGACATTAAAGTTAATATCTTTAATTCTAAAATATCTAAAAAATATCCATAAGAATACCTTAGAATTTAACAAATTTAGTAAACTTTTTAAAAGTACTATGGATATAATAATCGTGATATTCAATTCTTTAAACTTCGAAAATTAAACATGTGCTTTCTTTTAGAAAAATACACTGAACTAATGTAATTACCTCATCAGCTGGGGTACTAGCACCGCTACTATCCTGACTAGAACTCGCGGGTTTCGGAAACAAGGTTCCAGCTAAGGCACCCAAAACTTCCGCGGACATAAAGACTTGCATGAAGTCAGTGAAATTGCGATAAAGGAAGAACAGGAATTGTATTATTGTCACGGGATAATCGTTTAACCACGCTGGTAATATTTCTGGGCTGTTGAAAGAAAGATTCGTTAATACAATACAATTATTGTTGAACTAGATTAATGTCTCATGAAATAACTTACTTGTTCGTGTGACTATTCAACATAGTCCGCACCATAGCTAGTAACGTGACCATTGCTTCAGGACATAGATTAATTCTACTAGCAAAGGATGATAGTGTGTGATTTGCCGGGACTCCAAACATAAAATTCCAAACGTTATCCAAATCGAGCTGCCGTATAATTGTAATACGTAATTAGTATTGTTATTTTTTACATATTAAATGCTAATAAAGCAGCAAAATCGAGATTAAAAAGTAACTAAATGAAATACTTATTTCACAATTAGACTTGAACTTCGCGAAAGTACATATAGATACATTTAAAGATGCAATCAATAGTATTTTTACTTTTGAATCAGTAGGTAATAATTTTACAGGCTGCCCCATCATGAGAGCGATGAAGAGAAAATAAAGTTCCGGAACAAGATCGATATGTTGCGGAAGCAACCAGCCCAGATGCTGAAATCCTGGTACGTGAAGCCCGGATGGTTTAATTTCACCAGTTGACATTTGTTGATGGCAACCTGTTACATGTTATAATTATATTATATTATTTTATTACAATTATTTTAGGTTAAATATGTAGAAGAAATATTTATTGAAGCGTTTATGTAAGCGATAGGTACAAAATCATTGCTATTACATACCAAGTGCTAGTGCCATCTTATTATGATCGGTATGTCGTAACCAACCGCCATTGCTTGTGCCCTCTTTGAATTTTTGCAGAATCGATTGCACGGAACATATCGCTACGAGTATACGTAACCCCCAGACAACAGTAGTACTATGAAGACCAGACTGGAGGAACAGTAGTACCCAATCTAGGCCCAAAACTTTAGCTACTTCTTCACACATACTGCAAAATATAATTTATATCATCAAATATAATATATTCGCATGCTGACACAATTAAAGATATTAGCATAATTTCTTACTTTACATTAACTTTGGATCCATTAAACAATAACGAATGTAAAAGCTGTAAACAACGATTACGTAAAAGTATACTCTCTCCTTCCCCATCCTTGATTCCTTCTCCTTCTCTAAGGATTAGATGTTTTTCGGGGCACAGCGGTAACGTAGCCACAATGAATTGCCCAAACCTGAACAAAAGACAAATAAAAGCTGTAAATGTATAAAATTAATATAATACAATTATTCAAATGTAAACAAAAGAGGTGTTTACCATAATAAATCAGCTTGTCGTGGTTGACTCAATAATATACTAAGAAGTGCTAGAAGGATCTGTCTAGTGCTACTTAATTTTACTTCGCTTAAGATGTGCAACAGTTTATGTACTAATTGTAGATCTCTCATTAATCGCAAGTTAGTTCGTTTTTCACTGGATTCCGCTATTAGTTCATACAAGTGTTCAAGAAGAGATCTAAGCAATTCTCCAGGTGCTTCGTGCCAAACCTAAATTTGAATAAATTAATAAAATCAATAATGTGTCTGTTTAAATTCACGCCCGTCAGATTACATTACAAACAGACTACATTAAAATTATGAACTTTTTTTAAAACTTACTTGCAAATCGCATAAGAGATCCTGAAAAGCTGTAACATTAGGAATTGCACTCGTTTCTCTGCCACTATCAACTGTCCCTACGAGACTGAACGTTAAGTGCAATATATGGCTGTTTAGGAGAGGACATTTTCTTCTTAACAACATAGCTAGAGTCTGATATCCTCTCCTGCGATCCATCTCTTGTTGGGCTGCTTGGTTGGATCTCACTACGCATACTAGTGCCTTTACAGCCGCATATAATGATTCTACATCTTGGGCCATAGCTATTAAACCTTTTAAACAGATTTAAGCTCACTCTTAATCTTGTTTTATCATCACAATATCGGGTTAAGCATCATCATTTAATTTTTAGTCATACCTAATAACACTGAACATCCTCCTACATTGTCGATCATAGTAGCTACTGGTTTAGGACTAAATACACGAACGCCAAGATAACCGACAACTACACCACCTAATGCTCTGGCTGGACCACTGAGATGTCCCGCGGAATTATGGAGAACTCTGATAGGTGTGGCATTTTCATGGGATGACATGCCAAGCTGTACAAAATAATCAGATTTAAATGCGTGTCATTTAGTTTGAATTTTAATCTCTTCTTTTCTTCTGATTTAGATAAGAAGATTAGATAAGAAAATTAAATTATCCATACTTGTTTGGCGATTGACTTATTATCAGCTCGGCTGTAAACCTTTCTAATTTTAGCTAGCGTTAATTGCGACATGGCTTTTGCATTCAATCCAAACACAACCTTTTCTTCGGCCACAAGAGGTGCTAGAGGTTCAGGGCCTGTAATAATGTATATTGTTAATATTTATTATAATTATAGAATTATATTTTAAAGATTAATCGTGTTTATATATTTATATATGTTTATATATATTAATACCACTTAATTGCGGTGCTTGCAAGCTTCCCATATAATGTGGCCCCAGTCTAAACAAAGTAGCAATGTTCTGAGAATTAAACACTTCTTCCACCAAATGGCACGGTCCTTGTTTCCAAGTCAATCTAGAATATCGGCGCCAACAGGGTGGTGTACCGATGTAACCATAAACTGGAGAAGCCACAGTTAAGTTGGCTGCCCCACCTCCAGGAACTTGTGTAATATAATGAAGCTAAAAATAAATACGTTGTATATGTGATCTTGAAATTACTTTGTTTTAATGATAATTACCTTTTGACTATGTATATGCTGACCATCCAAGTATAATGAGAAGCTGGAATTTTTCAAAACTGCACGGTTTAGTACAATAGCTATATGATGCCACTGTCCTTCATGAAGTAAATCAGGACACCAAACTCTGGCACCACATTCACCTGTTCCTTCAGGTTCCCATTCACCTGTATCTAAATAATTAATTTATATTCTGTTGCTTTTGTATGATATTTAATGCATATTTTTAGAATATACTCACTTTGCGGAATGGATGTCTCTTGAGTGGAAACGATAATAGCTTTATCTCTAGCGCTAAGAACTGCAGTCAGACAAATTAAATCTCTTGCTGATTGTGGAGTGCGCACCAAGGTGAGTAATCTTACACAATGGGGATCAGTTCTGGGATCACTAAACTTGTCAACACATATCCATGTGCTGTACGTTAAGCCGGTCTGTGGTGGAAATAATCTATCGCCTAAAATAATTTTTTATATGCTAATAACAATCATACAATTTTTAAAGTTATGAAATTAATTACTTTTTCATTGTCATTACGTCTTTGTTACTTTTAGTAACATTCATGAAATATGTATGACTATTATATACTATTTTTTTTTTTATACGAATGTTTCAGCATGATCTACTATAACGTAACAGAGATAAATTGAATACAATTATAATTAATACATCATTAATATATCATTTACCTGATCCAATTCCTCCCAGTACACTATTGTCGGCAGAGACAACTGTAGGAGGTGTGGTACTTTGCGGGGCAACACTTGGTAGATACAAACACGCAAAACCTTCGGCGCTCATGTCCAACTCCACAAAAGGTGGTAAAGTGCACGAACCGTGAGCTCTGAAATCCTTGGGCGTCGTCATCGACACTAATGTCTTAATCCGCGTCAAAGGTACTGGTCCACCTCTAAACTTGTTCAGCTCGATATTGTCCAGTGAAACGCAACATAATGGATCGCCCAAACGTAGAAATTCTCTAAAAGAATTAAATTACGAATATAATGCTAATTCGTATATATCCCTTTAATTTTCTTCTTCTTTTTATATATGTATCTCAATCTCACCTGAGATCTCGCGGTTCAAGTGATTGCGCAGCGAGTCTCTCTATAATGTACTGAAGAGGTTGATGAAGTGGATGCGTTTCATCCTGCAAAGCAATTCTACCTACTGATAGCAATTCACCAGCCATACCAGCTTCACACATCACTTGCTGATTCCTTTCTGATCGTACCAAACTCTTGATGATCTCCGCCACATACAATTGTAATGCTAGTGCCATTTGCGGATTGGATAATTCGGATATAGACGGGAGTAAATGAAGCATTCCCACTACTATGCCAGGATGAACTACAATTGGTTCAGGTGTAGGTGGGCTTAGGTTTAAGGAATTTATAATACATCTCTTGCCGCTTCCAGGAGAGTCAAATGACTTTTGCTGAAATACAAGCCATAGTTATCATTTTTGAAAGATAAAACATTGACGATACTCTCCGATAAAAAAGATATACCTCTACGCTATTTTGCTTGTGACTTGGAGATCTTATCCCTACATTAGCTAAATTTGGTTTGTCAAAGGAATCGAGCGCCACGTCATAAAGCAATCGCAATAGTAAGCACGCGTATCCTAATGTCTTTGGCATACTATCTGGAAATACTGGTTCCAATATACTTCCAGTAAACAATGATATTAGCATATTATGATAATTCATAGTTGGTATCATATCCATCTCGATGATTTTCGTCTGTGTCGAGAAACATCCAAGAAGACGTAAAGTATCGCACAGACTCGATTGGCAAATCTATAAAATCGATATTATTTTTATACAATAAAAATAGCATGCTATTAATATAATTTTATATATGTATATATATATATATATATATATATATATATAATATGCTTCAAATCTATACCTCGTGATGGAAGAATTTTGCATTTGCTGGCTCAAATCGCATAGCTGTACTTATAGTATGAAATACTACATGTAGCAATGTTAGTAATTGGCTCTCGTCCTGCATAGTTCTCTGTATGATATCATTGCAAGGTTCACTTTTCTCTGACCTTTGCGGGCCTAATTGACTCTCAAGAGATACAAGAACTGACATCACGTAAACGAAGCCCCCAACTTTTCGGAAAACTGTTCTAGTCCTATGCGACTCGCGCAAACAGGCTAACAGAGACTGAAAAATAATCATATTATTAATAATATTATTAATAATATATTTTATGAATGAGATGAGAACGATGAGATTAACATTAATATTAAACTCACCTTTAATATATGCGTCTTTAAAATCAAGGCATTAGGAGGCGCTGAATGCATAACTCCTAACAATGTTGCCATGTCATCGTCACCACCTGCACTGAGTATCAATTCTCTCACGATACCAAGTGCTTGATACCGACAATCTACATAGGGTACTAGATTATGAGCGCAACGCGCGCCTCCGCATTCTCTAAAGACATTCGCATTTTGAACATTACTCGCTAATAATGTTGTTAAAGCCTCCATTACTAAGGCACCCAACCGTTCATCCTCGGGGCATATCGTGTATTCTGATCATGTTAATGTTAAATCATGTTAAATTATCAGAATTATCACTTCACAAACTTATGTATGATCATATCTTTACCTAATCCTTGATCGATCGCAGCTTGCTTATCCTTAAGTAATGTTGCATACCGATGAAGACAAGTCACAAAAACTTCTAACATACCAACTTCTCTATAAACATCTTTAAATATAGTGTTGTGTCTGAAACGAGCAATTTTATTTGAAATATCGATAGAAACATCGCATATTATTTTAATATTTTTCAATAAAATTTCCCAAGTTAAGTCTTTAATACATTACTTCTGTTATTTTGATGTATTTCAATAAAGCTTTTCAAGCTACATCTTTAACAAATTACCTAAGTATATTGAGGAGAGTTTCCATACACATAATACTGCAAGAGACTGAATTGTTTGTTTTCAATAAAATGGAGAGAGATATAAGTTCTTTACACGGAACAAAATTAAGTTGGAAAACAATAAATTCCAACAGCTGAAAGAATTTTTCTTGTATCTCCGGATTCTTCAAATGGATTTTCTCTGCAAATTGGGATAGGGTATTCTGTCCCTCGAGAATAAAATAATTTGCATTATCGCTGTGATACACGCTAGATATTGCGTCCAATATAGTGCAACACAGAAGTGGTGAATTAGATTTTACGAATACAGATTGCAATACTTGGAATGCTTGAATATTTCGGACGCTCCCTCCTGTAGGAGTAATAAAATTGTATAAAGTATGTTCGCTTCATTTCACAAATATTTTATTTATAAAGTTATACCTCTGTTACTTGGTTGTGGCAAAGTAAACCCAAGCATTTGAAACAAAGATCCCATACTAGCTTGGCTTGGCTTTAATTCTGTGTGACCGCACATTGTTAAAGATGCTAACATTAGTACCAAATTTCGGATAGCATCTTGTGCTTCCGCTCTATTATCTTGTTCTAATCTTGATGGCGCATGTCTACATAGAAAAATATCTTTTTTATTGTATCAAAGCTACTGAATTTCGTAATTTCGACATTTACTTACTTTAACAGAAATTCAGATAGAAATATATAACCTTGACAAGCACGAAAATCATCTAACAATGTTTGAGAAACCTCACTGGAATCTTTTAGAAAACAGAACACTGTTACGAACATTTCTACAACTTCTAATGGTGCCAGCTCAGGTACACGTTGCATATTATCGATACAGAGTGCTATGCATCCTTTATCTACAAGATGAATCAATACATAAAGTAGATTTGATCTTGAACTAATATAGGTATACAATAGCGTGTTAAACTTACTATGAATATAGGCTACTACGTTCTGTGTAAGACCATGTCGAGATAGCGTCATCAAGACTTCAGCGGCACTTTTACGCCACATAATATTGTACTGTGGACACCAACTGGTTATTGCTGAGAACAATAAGGTAAGATCGTCTTTACGAGCGAGTTCTTCTGCAGGATAAGGATGGCTACATAATCTCACCAATAACTGCAAATGAACAAATTAATCTCGCGAATAAATATTAATTTTTCCTGAAAATTTCAAATTATTATTTTAAAAAATTATCACCTGAACGAATATTTTTTGTAACAGTATTCTACGCTCTCTAGGAGTAAATTCGCTATTTGCATCTGTAATATCAGCGTCCTCTTCATTCATCTCAGGCAGATCAAAGAACAGGTATAAACATTTCACCAAAGTTGATGGAACCGAGGCAGCAGTCATGGCCTAGAAGGAATTTTATATTGCAGAAAAAAATTTGTCTCCAGAAATGGATAATTAATCAGGGAAATTCAATTCACTTGTATCAAAGACGTATCACCCGCTGCCAACAGATTCAACGCAGATAGCAACATCCAGCCGTTGCTTGATTCCTCGCTATTCTCGATCTCTAGAAACTTCACGATGGCACAGCTTGCAGTCTCAGTGCTCTGATTGCTCGCTCTCCTCCTAATCTCAGATACCATCAGTCTTGATACTTGTTGTGTAAATGCCAAAATGTCCCAGAACTTTTCGTTCATATCTCCTGATGGACTAGAGCCAAATACCTGGCGGAACGAGACGATCTTTTTGTAATTACAATGATACCGATACGAGAATATAAAAACATCCTAAAGAAAAGATTCGTTCTAGTATCGAAGGGAAAGAAATATCTCGATATACTGCTTTACATAAGAATATGGAGTTCGATCATTTGTATTACACTAGTGTATGCTAAAAGTTGCTATATATGAAATTGATAGAATTAAATGTGAAAACATAATTATTTTAAACAATTATAAATATCAAATAATGATATGAATAAGTACAATTTGTTTCCAACTTATTGCACCAGTCCAAAATATTCTTTAAAAAAAAAAAGACTTTTGTTATTTAACAGAATATATGTTATTTCTTTGTCGATTATGCCAGTGCTTTAGATACTTTATATAAAGCAATCTTTAATGTACACTAATTCAGTATTTCAATTCGCACTCAACATGATTGCACTCAACATTAAAGAATTCACTTTTTATTGTATTGTACCTTGCAAAATAACGGCAACATGTTGTATAATTTATCATCACGTTCAGTGTCTGAGAGGGGATGCGGTGGATGAGTATACTCGGAGAATAATTTCTTGAGATGCATAAGCCCCAAAGCGGTATGCTGAGGATTCGTACCACCGGCACAATCATCCAAACCACCGGTACCACTCGAGCCCATACCTCCGACGCTGGTACCCCCTCGTAATTTGCGCATTATGTTCATACTTAAGATTTGCTGAAAGGAAAAGAAGAAAACCTAGAATTCCTCCTTATCTCTATATGCTTGTTTTCAATAATTTTGTGTTCCAAAATTCACTGCCAGCCTTGAAAATCTATAGTTCACTCTATGTGCAATGAATTTTGGAACAGAACCAATTATTTCAAAGTACAATAAAGTACACAGCTGTTTTCCAGTTGTGACAGGAAAGATCTGTTACATAGGATTTTTTCTCGGGACTATCATTCAGACGACATCAAAATTGTCAATCTGCAGAGATTGAAGTGATAATAAATCGAAATACAAATTTTCATTATTAACTTATGGCACATTTCCAAAAAAGGATTAAAAAGTACTCTTAAAAAGTTAAGAAGAAAAATATTAAAAAAAAAGATCAATACCAACTCGACTTTCTAGTCATAGCTGATCAATAACAATCAATAGAAAACTGATCGATATGAATGAGCTATTTTAACGAATTGACAAAAATGTCAACGTGCTCAAGAGAAACGACGCAAAATGAAACACACACAGGCGCGCACACACACAGGCGCGCGCGCGCTCACACCACACACACACACACACACACACACACACACACACACACATACACACACATATATATATATATATATATACAGGCTTAACGATTTGAGAAACATACGTTGAATCGCAATTTAATAACTCAGGTGATCGCAGATCGACAAGGGGCGCACGTAGGAGCGAAAAACGCGTCGTGCAGGAGTAGTGCATGACGGCGTAACCGCGCGGCCGTCAGCGGACACACTCGTGCGCCCGTTGTGCGGACGTCGCGGTCAACGTTGCGGGCAGCATGGAGCGACTTGACGAAAATGACACAGCTCCACGCGTAACGAACGACAACCTCGGCATCGGCGGGTCCCCGGCGTCGGGTTGAGAGCGTACGACACAGCCGATCGGATCGGCGGTCAACGCGCACGGATCAGCGGCATCGCCGTCCGCCGAGCATCCGGCTCAATATTTACGTCCGTCCGTCCGTCCGTCCACCCACTCGCTCAACGCTCGCTTGAAACGTCAGACCGACCGAGATGTCATACGCACAGATGCGCACACTACACGCATGTGAGATGCACGTACATACACACGCGTACCTGGCGCGCACGTCGTGGCGAAACCGCCCACGAACGTCACTGCGGAACGATCGCGTTGTTGCGCGCAGGGCCGCGTCGCCGATCGCGTGTTATCTGGGACGCGCCTCTGACCTAGGAGATTCTACATTTTCTATCGGCGAGTCCTGTCGATTCTTAATTCGGCGGGAGACTTTAATATTTCAGTGACTGCAGCCATCTTCGCGTTTGACAGTTCGCTCGGCCAAACGCGATACGTCGATAAGCGACCACGTGATCAGCTAGTCTCCCGCCGAACGAGGCACGAGGGTTTTTAAAGGTCGATTTTTAAAAGGATTCTGCCGAATGATGACCAACAGTTTGATTAGCAATTTAAGAATTATTGATTAAAAATAATACATTATTATATATTAAATATTTAAATCAATATCTTTTGTACAATGAAAGTATTAAGATATTTGTAGGAATGTTAACAATATTAATGTTATTAACAAATAACATTTTTAAATTGTCTGGTACATTTTATACAAATGCATATTCGCTTTTTAAAATAAAATATAAGATATCAAATATAAAATGAGAAAAATAATCACATCTTACGTAGAATTTTATTTACATTGTACTTTGCAACGTTTAAGATTATACAGATTATACAGAATGTTTATAATTACAGAGTGTGCGATAGCTAATTGACAAGCTTCAAAACGCTTGTATAGCATTCAAGATATTCGCTGGAAAAAATCTGAAATCTTCCTTTGGCTACTTTTTTTCGGAAGTGACTTTTGTTTACACGACTCTGGAGCGGAGTCTTTCAAGATCTTGATAAATTCGCTGTCACTTAATTCCGTAGATTTTGTCGATAATTCGGGTTTCATCTTCTTCGATGTTCCTTGATTGTCGACGAAACATGAAATAATCGACTCTTTCGAATTTGAGAAATTTATATTATTATCTAATTTATTTGATACCTCCTCTTCCATTTGTATATTTTCTCCATCGGCAGTGTTTTCTGCAAAATGATTGTTCTGTAAACTGTCGTTTTTTTTACTATCTACTTCTCTTGGATTATTCTTAGTTTTCTCATAACATGTATCCTTGATATCGGGCTTAGCATTGTCGTTGCTATCTTCGCAGCTTGTCAACCAATTCATTATCTTTTCCTCCTCCGCCATTTCCTTCTCTTTAGCCATCGAATAAAGATATCGCTTGTTATCGACTTCTTTATTTGATAAAGTTGCGGTTTTGTTTCTTTTAAATAGCGTTTCCTTTAGATTCTTAGTAGAAATCTTCGGTGAAGAATTTTCAGTCTTTGTCAGGAAATATTTGCTTAATGGTTTCATCCTACTTTTGTTGTACAAGAAACAATAAAAATCCGAATGAGCGTTCGACACTGATTCTTGATGATACTCCGACAGCATTGAATAAAGTCGCACTAGAAGTTAAAAAAAATTAATCTAATAAACGTAAATACGTAAATAATTATAAAGATTATAGCTTTCGTATGTAGGAATTCTTTTAAATGTAGATACCTATATCAATATCGTGATGAACCAAATGTGCGTACATCGCTGCCACATCGTCCCGCAACTTCGTGTCTCCGAAAGTAAAATAGACCATCGATCGACCTGCAACTGCAGCAGCCATCAATTGTATCAAAACTTTCAATTTCGGATTTCCGCGGAACGCGCCGCATCCCCAGTTTCCCGTTGCGATAGCGGGCAGATTGTTCTTATAGATATCAGATCCGACAAATCCTACATAAGCCTACGGAAAATTAACTAGCATTAAAATTAGAGACAATAGCATTATATTAGCATAATACTGAAAAATAAACAGCAATTTTTTACAATCAGCAATTAATAGTTTTTGAGTTTTGAGAAGAATATTATCGAACAATGAAATGATTAAAGTAATATTTTTTTAAATATGTAACAATCTATATAAAAATTATAATTTATCTAAAATTGATAAAAATATTTATACAAACGAGATTGCTTCACGTTTCCGATAATTTAGGAACTTGAAGGATAAATTTAATGAATTTTTATACAAATTTATTTTAGTTAAGATGATATTTATATCAAGATTACAAACTTTGTTGAGTTCACGTTTTATGTTGTCCATATTGAACTGCAAAGAGGATTGCTTGAAGTAAAGGGCATCAATAGCAACGATTGACGTCATACGTCTACCACTAATATCTCTCGGTGTCTCGTCAACAAAATCTCCTTTCCATTTGAAAGTGTTGCTATACCCTTCATATTTACTGTACCGCTCGATACCGCTGACGATAAGTGCCTCCGTATCATCTAATTCCTCCGTAACCAACATAGTGACCATAAGTTCTGGACATATAACAAATCGTATTTCTTCCTGCACGCAGCCTAAGCCTAGCACACCTCCACCCACATATCTATTTACGAAATACATACAAAAAAGAAAATTAGTAAAAATGAAAAATATCAGTAATAATGTCCAGAATCTCTTTATTTTTCTCTTTTTTTAACATTATTTATTTTGCTTTATAATTCTTCATTAAAATTTCAAACAATACAAATTGTCAATAAATTTTTCAGGCATAATTCATTCTAACTAGAATTATATAATAAAGACTCACTTATTTGCAAAGTCCACTTGAAGCAACCCAGCTCCTTCACTTTCAATGGTTCCTTTACTTGTTATATGTAACGGTGGTAATTTTTGCTCTTGCAAATTCCATCTTGGACAATTTTCCAACGGAATGTAACGTCGTTCAATTGTTATTATACCTTCAGGTGCTGCTCTATGTAAAAATTATAATGTGATTCGAGTTCTACATTACATCCATTTATCGATAAATTATCAGTAAATTGCATAAATATTTATATAAAAGAATTCATAATTATGATATGCTCACCTTTAGTTGTGACTCTTCTGAAATAATGGAGAAGACATTTAATCTTTTCCATCACCGACTCGCATCGATTCGCACTTTGTTTTTCATTATAGGCGGCAAACAATCTAAAATATACAATTAGAATAATAATAATAATAAATAAATAATAAATAAATATATATTTTATCCAATAATTTTAAATAAACAACTTAAATAATTTGTAGCCTTACCTATTAAAATTAATATAAGGATACGTTGCGTATTCCGATTGCGGATTATTGGAATTGCGTCTAGGAAATGTACAAAAAAATGCATTTGCCAGTAGCGAAGCAACTTGTAATTGACTTAAACTGATGGAATCGTTGCTATGTCGTTTCAACAGAGGCACCGCACCGGTTAACAGCACAGGAAGCTGCAAAGCCAGTTGGACTATTTTTGGCATCAGTACTTCAAAGAACATTGTTGTCTCTTCCGAGTCTATGACCTGCATCAAAAATTCTCTTGTAATCAAAATTTTTAAAGAGCATAACCCAAGTGTGATGTACTGTAGGTAATACCTCTGAGAAAAAGTGATGGAGCGCCGCAAAATTCCAGCGCTGTGCATATATTTGATTGTATGAAAGTATAGCCTCTTCTAACTGTTGGCTAGAAAGAATGCTCCTCAGCAAAGCTTCCTGGATCATCTCCCATCTATTTCGACAACAACGACTTCCACTTTTCTAAAATATAAAGTTTAATTAATGTCAATAATTATTTTATACTCTCTATGCGGAATATCCAATACTAAAAAAGTAATCTTAATACGTAATTAATATCCATTTTCTTTATAGACAATCCTGCATCTTGCAATCTTTATTTTGATAATAAATTCTTCAAGTAATTTGAAATTATATATATATATATATATAATATTAAAAATTGAAATGGTAATTGTTCTCAATATTTTCTAAGAAAGTATGAGTAAATTTTCGAATTCAAAGAATCTATCATCTCAAGATTACAAATATTGGACATTCTATTTATTTGACAATATATACCTGCTCTATTGGATACAAACTATGCGCAGAATGTGGCATTCGTACATAACCTTGGCTCCATTTGTCTATTTGATGCGTCGGATACGGCTTTGGTGGTCCATGTGAACGCAATGGTAACTAAATCACAGAAAAAGTATGTGCAAATATAATAGACATCTAACAAGTATGCACAGCAAGACTTATCTATAAAATTGGTAACTTAGATATATTATCAAAATAATCCTTTATAATTAAATTAAATAAAAAATCCTTTATATTTAAATGACCAAGAGACGAGCAAATTACAATACAAATTAAAATAATTAAAATACATTTAATAATTTAATGAAATGACATACATAATACATTTCGGATTGCAAAGTATTAATCACAATTTAAAAGAAACAAATAATTAATAAAACAACAAGATCTTACATATTAAATAAATTTTACATATAAGACAATAAAAGGCCACTCAATAACTAAATAAATAAATTTTTATTTAATTCTAATATGATAATTGTGAATATGTAATTACCCATAATTATTTTAACATTTAATTTGCTCTCTTAGTAGTTTAAATTAAATTAATGCTTTGCAAATTAATTTCATTTTTGTTTAACTGTGATATATTATTTATTTTTATTAGCCTTCAAAAATTTAATAATATATTATTTGTCTATTCATGTTAAATCATACCATGAACAATACTGTATGATGAGGAGCGATGACGATCGGCGGATGTTCTCGATAATCGTAAATACCAAGACCTTTGCGTATCTCGTCCATACTCATGCCCTTCCACTCAGGTACGTCGTCGGAAGGTTCAGGCTCGTTAACACCAATCGACATGGAACTTGCTGAAGCCAAATGTTTGAGAATTAATTAAAAGAGACGCAAAAACGTAATGCAGAGAACGTGTGAATAGGCAGATTCTTACAGTCCGAATTAGCTACATTATTCGTACTTTGCGACGATTCCACATCTGAGAACAGGTCCACAGAATGTTCCTCTTCGAGTATTATCTCCGATTCTGCTGACATTCTACCCTCCAGAAGTGTCTAAAAACCATATATACATATAAGTCACACACAGTAGCAGGGATGAACAAAATGTGATTACGTTATCTATTTGCGAGAAGATTAAAGAAAGATACGATAAAATATTAAAATAATGCATTTGCAATAAAAGATAACCAAAGCGATTGGCCGTAGACCTACGAGAAATTTAATTGTCGGCAAGATCCAACGGCGTTTGTCAAAGCGTCAATCTTCATGCGAATTCGTATAATATCGTGACATGACTAAAGCCAAATTCAGGTTGCGTACGTTTTACGTTCAAATATATACACAACTGTCACAATGCACGCGCGAAACATACGAACAGTACGAACCACTGCTCAAGAACTGAAGTGCCTGAGTGTTTTGTAGTTCAATCGTTATGGTTCGTATGGCAGTTGTGTATTTAAAGTCTAAAGTTTCTGTATGATTGCATTTCTGCTGAGAGGTAAAATTAATTACTATCATAAAATTATATATATATATATATATATGGTGTGTGTGTGTGTGTGTGTGTATGTGTGTATGTGTGTATATTTATAATTTATATCATATTTATATATTTAAAAAATTAAAAATTATATTAAATGTATGTATTGTAATATAATTTATAATTTAATATAATTTATAATTTTATAGAACATTAATAATATATTTATAATATATTTATAATATATTTATAATATATTTTTATAATTTTTTATATATTTTATATATTAATATAATTATATTTTGGCAATATATATTTTTTAAATTATTGATATTAAAGATTTATCTATTATTATACTGCTACTTCATTAGGAAGGGAAAATACTTTTTTTATTAGGCCATTGAATATTACAAATTATCGTTGACTTTCTTTCATCTTTATATTCTTTATTAGCTTCTACTTCAGTCACATTTATTTTAATATCTAAATTCTATCTTATCGTAAATATCATTTTTTCAAAATATGATATAATTGCTGCATTTATACATTCTCATATTCTATCATTTTTTTTATACATATTTCTATGAACGCATGATTTTTCCTTAACTAAATTTACATCGATAATATATTATATAATATAAATATTAATTTATACTAATTTAATCTATAGCTTATTATAATTATTTTGCACTTGATGTGTCATCTAGGATGAGATTGTACATAATTTTTAAAAATCAGTAAAAACGTATTTATACGTAGACATAATATTTTCGCGCAATACACTCATATAATAACAATTAAATATTTAACAGTTTCGAGACTGGATACTTTTTATAAACTATTTTGTTTTCTCTCCGTTATTGAGGTATTAGATTACGTAGATAGCTCAGTATTTCTTCTGTATCTTTCATCAGAATTGCTTGTCTGGGATATTTGAAACAATTCCCAGATAACAATAGATTCCTAAAAAAACGTTTATATTATGATTGTAGATAAAAACATTAAGCAATATATCTATACGAAAACAAATAATATTATATTAACAATAAGTATCAATAAGTTTTTTAATTCATCTATTAATCAATTTATGAAGCATTTATGAAGCAAAATTATATCCGTGCATAATGTGATTAATCAATCAATGAATTAAAAAACTCGCCTAATGTATGATGAAAATATAAACAATATTATGCAGCAAAATATTTATTTACCTTAAGTTTTTCAAATTTCCAAGTTCAGGAGGTACGTGAGCGATATTGTTATTTGTCAGATTTAAAACTGCTAGACTTTTTAATTTTTCCAACAGCGGTACATCTATTTTCGCGATTTGATTGTCATTGGCATTCAAACTTTCCAATGCTTCAACATCATAAATAGTTTCTGGTAACTCAGTAAACCTACAGAATAATATTCAGCGTATAAACTTATATTTCTACGTCAAAAAGGAATGTTGGAAACATTCCTTGCACAAATCATATCCTGCACAAATCAAAATTAATACCTATTGAATGAGATATCAATATCTCGCAAGTATTTCAAGCAACCGATGTTTGATGGTAGAGATTGCAAGTGATTTTTACTTATGTCTAAAATTTGCAAGCACTTGTACTTTTCACCAATCCATTCTGGCAAGCTTGCTAAATGATTTGAAATCAACTTTAAGTCTGTCACTGTAACGATTGCTGACATTTTATTAGGCAATTCTGATAGCTTATTTCTACTTAAGTCGATAGTTGTGACAGAGGCTTCCGCTGCATCTTCCAAGATTTCTTCGGATATTTCCGAAAGATTTTGCCCAACTAAGCTGAACAACCTTATGTTCTTCATCGTATATCTGTATTATTATAAATTATATACTTGATTTTATACATAAAATATTTTTTCAAAAATTTTTTTAATATGATGACACACATCTAGTTGATCATATTATTAAGATATGTTATTAAGAGAAATTAATCTTTACATACTTATCAGGATGAATACTATTACTAGCACTAGATTGTAGTAATTCTCTGGTGTTCATACTTGTATTAACATCTACAGTTTGACGAATATGTGTTAAAATGCGAGGTGTACCGCATCGTATTATATCTCCTCTTACATTTTTTATATTATTTCCCTCGATTGCAAATTGCTTTAAATTGGGTAATATGCCGATGCAATAAGGTATTCTGTAAAAAAGATCCATTTTAATGAACACTCTAAATATATAAAATCATAGTATTAAGAGAAAGAAAAGTTATGTGACATACAAAGATATATTATTATGTGACAAGTCAAAAACTTCCAAATTTATTAATTTAATTATTTCTTCAGGTATTACTTCAATTATATTATTTTGCATTGTAAGCTGTTTTAGATGCCCTACCGCCTCTAAGCGTTGCGGATCAATTTCCTACGAGAAAGAATATTATTGCTTTAGTAAACTGCGTTTATAATAGCAAGCTGAATTTTAGTCTTGATTGGCTTAAGCATAAATATATATATTAACACATACAGGAATGTTATTGTTATCCAAATGCAATACTGTTAAAGCTGAACAACCTGATATGTCTGGAAATTCCTGCAAATTATTCGACTGGAACATAATTCTTTCTACTTTCCGTAATTCACCTAATGGTGGTATCGTCTCCAATTGATTAAAGCTGATATCTAACGTTTTTAATGCTATCAGAAAAATACAATAATCATTTTATCGAATAATGAATATTGCAAAATATAGATCATTTTTGTATCAATTATTAATGCGTTTGTGTATAAGAAAAACTCACATCGCATATTTGTTACATCAGGTGGTAACTCTTTTATCATATTCTGACATAAATTCAATGTCTTTAATCGCACTAAATATCCCATTCCGATCGGTAATTCTTTTAAATTATTATACGATAAATCCTAAAAAGATGTATATACAATTATTTCATTTTAAAAATTGGCTTTACATAATCACGTATAATGATGTGTTTTTTACCATATGAGTTAACATGATTAAATCTCCAATCTCAGCTTCGAGTATACTTATTTGATTACTTCTTAGATATAATTCGCATAATTCCTCCAACATATAAAATTCATGAGGTAAATTTTTTAGTCTATTGTCTGATAGATTTACTATTTTTAATTTGCGCAGAGAACCGATTTCAGGTGGGAGTTCTTCCAACAAATTGCTATGTAACTAGAAACAGTATTAAAATATTTAAGATCATACATATACATATATAAAAATATTGAAAACATACACTTTTATGATTGAAACAAGAAATAATTTATACATACGTTTAAAGTATTCAGTTCTGTTAGAAATTCTATTTTATTATCGATTGCAGTTAAACTATTGCAGCTCATATCTAACATCTTCAGTGGCTCTTGTTCCCACCATCGCTCCTCTAAAGATTCATAATCAAGTTCGAAATGTAAATCACGTAATTCCTCTTCCGTTAATTCATTTATATTCCATATTTTGTCAGGTACTGTAAAGCGTATTAATTCCTATGTTCAGGATTCTACCCTTTTGGCACTATGCACAGCTACTACGCCATTAAATTCAATGAAGGCATTATTATATAAAATTTACTTACCTGATATGGCGAATAAACTAACAATAAGTTACATTGGATACACCTATGATCATTTCTAATATTATACGTTTTTTTTAGCAAAGCATGCAAAGCAATTTAAAATAATGATAATGAATCATATTTATATGACACCAAGCATGTTTCATTTATAATTATAAGCATAAATTGTTTTCAAATGTATCTTGAAACAACATTGGTGACACGATATTAAATGAAATAAATATTAAACTTAAACTTAAATAAAAAATAAATATTAAACGTAATATTTTGCTGAGGAAATTTAAAATTTAAAATTTTGCCATATTTATGACTTTTGACTGTATTTATATATATTGTAATATATATAATATTATATGTACATATAAATTAAAAATACACATACATAAAAAAATAAACACAATTGTACAAAACCAGATTTATTTTATTTTCACACTGCTGGACTTACAGCTACATTATCTGTAGAATATAAATTTATCAGAAAAATGCCAATTTATTACATCAATTTTATCTTGTCTAAACTAGTAATGATATATTAAAATATGAGTTTTGATACATATTTATACATTCTAAAAAAACTTGATATGATGATGAATAACATTGCGCACATCTTTCTTTGTATTCTCATTCACAATGCTTACATGTATCTTACAAAGATTCAAGAAATTTTAATCAGGAAGGAGATGATTTCTCATGTGAAATAAAAAAAAAAAAATATTTTTTTTCTCTAAACAACTTTCAAACGATATTTCAATTAATAAAATAAATACATTATTGAAACTTATTGAATTATTTTACACTACACTAGATTAATATAGAAACAGATAGTAGTAAACAATCAAATAAACCAAACAAATTAGCCACTTGACAGTGACTAATCAAGTATATATGTACTTAATGAATATTCAAATTCGATTTTCTCGAAAAACAGAATTTCATATAAAAAATTGTTATTCTATATTTTTAACTTATTTCAACAAGAGAAACAGCGCTTTCCCAATTACAAGATTCCAAAACATGTATATATGAGAGTGTCTGTTTGTTGTACATATATGATAAGATTCCATTAGTTGTGTAAGTTTCTGGAATCTTCAATTTTTTGAAAAAACTTTAAAAACATATTCTCTGATATTTTATATATTATAAAGAGCTTTTACAATGATGAATAAGAAAACAACTATGCACTTCTCGCTTTTCATTGCACTTTCATTCACAATGCATATGTGCATCATATTGAATACAAATAAATCTAATAATAAAAACTTATTGAATACTTATTGCAACATCCAAGCAATAATTGACAAACAACAAAGATATAAAAAAAATCTGTGTATTGTATTTGAGACTTGTGTGATTGATGAATTAAAATACTTTTCAGCAAGAGATGCAGATGACATTTCATCTTTATTTATTATTGATAAATGAGATTCTATACTCACAGAACAAAACATGTGACATTAATATATTATGATTTCTTATTCAATAACTCAATAATGTAACTCTTATGCGAACATCTGTTATATTACATTTATATTATTGCAAAATTATAATATATTGATGTAATATTATTCTTAGTTTATATTCTGTAAACATTCCTAATCGGCAACAAACGTTGGTCAATATATTTCCAAATTTAATCCAGAAAAACCTTTCTTTTTTCTCCAATATGGAGAAAAAAGGAAGAAAGATGAATCAAGCAAGAAATTTAGCTAAAAAGAACAAGCCTAATGAACATGTTGTCAATAATTTATTATTATTGATTCACTGTGTTACTTTGTATCATCTGCATCTTGCTGAAAAATACCCATCATAAACATGGTTTTAACATGACTGTACTTGAATATATACTATCATCATGCATGTCCGTCCAATTATGAATATAAGCTTTCGTATGATCTAAACGAAAACTGAAGCATGCTCGAAATAACTGTGCGACGTGATGAACGTAAACGTAGAGCGAATTCGATAGTATCGTCGATCGTTCCATCGTTCAGTTTACAATTTTAGTATGCACAGGCGGTGCTCGTAAATATAATATACCCGTGGACAGTCCCTTCGACGAGAGATTTAACTGGCCCGTTTTTCTTGCTCCTATAATGATGCTCCTCGATAATTCATTATTATCCTCGTTCTTGGTCCGTTGCTTAAATATCGCCAAATAATTGGCTTTTTTTCGAACGTCGCTCATCGTGGAATGAAATACCCATCGATGCGTATCTTCACTTCGGATACGATCCCCCTTTTACGCGAAAAAAAACCAAAAAGCACGCAGAAAAATGACTTACTGTGTGTATGATTTCTTACGTAAACACAGGTAGGCGACAGGCCGCTTTGTGTAACTGTACTGTGCTGTATTATGTTGTACTTCCTGCACTTAAAATGAAACAGATATAATTAGACGTTGAAGAGAAAGAAAGAGATATAGAACGTTTTTCATTCGGTGACATAAATCTCATTTTATTTTTCTTGATATTCAATGAATAACAAAGACAAAATGACGCTTGTGTCATCAAATGGAAAACACTCAAAAATTAGATATAAAATAAGTATCATTAAATATAGGGAAAAAAGAGTAAAGATGAAAAATTCAGTCTAAAGAACAAACTAAGCGTTGAAAAAAGAAAGAATAAATAAAAAAAATAGATTTGCTTTACGCGACATTATCAACCGAGCACATTATCGACCGAATGATAACTAAGCAGTTCCGTGACGGTGATGGTGAACGTAGATGGCGCATTCGCGATGAAAATAGTTTCTACACGCTTCTTGCACTGGAGCGGCCCCATGCGTAGCGGCCTTTCACGCTTGCTGGACACGGATTGCCAAAGTACCAACTAAAGTAGAGTCGGTGTCGCTTTCCTGCCGAATTCACCGCTACCGATTGGGGACACAGAGAGCGAGGAATACGCTCACGAGTCCCAGGTACAGTACACTCGCAGGAAACGACAAATTTTCCCGGCCGATCGGTTGGCAAGATTTGTACGCGTACATACGTGCAGTGCTTTGGTGTTACGGTCGGCGGTCCCGCTGACGGCGTCCGTTTCACGGAAAGAAGGAAAGCCACGTCGGCGGAGTTCACGGTGAACGACTGCGAAAGAGTATTAAGAGATCTGCGGTGATAAGGACGGTGCGCGGGGATTCCTCACCCGCGTCCCGGTGGACAGCCCGCCTCCTCCCCTCCTCCCCCCCCCTTCTCCTGTCCCGACTCTCTCTATCTGGACCGTATTCGCGGCCACCTCAATCTCTCTCTCAGCCATCTCCGCGGTGACACGCGAGTCTCTGCTTTCCCTCCTCCTTCGCGAGGGAGCAACTTGGCGGCCGCGTCCGCGTCCGCATCCGCGACCCACGCCCGGCCTCCGCGCCCGGCGGTCTTCGCACCCGGTCACAGCACAAACACAGAGATTGTGGAGTCCAGGAAGTTAAGGGGACGGCACGAGAGGGAGGACGCGCCGTCCATCACCATGAAGCTCGTCGACCACGTGGTGAGGAGCTTCAAGGTGGCCAAGGTATTCCGCGAGAACACAGATCGGATAAACAGTATCGATTTCTCGCCGAACGGCGACACTCTGATCTCCTGCTCGGAGGATGACCAGATCGTCATATATGACTGCGAGAAGGGTACCCAGGTACGGACAGTCAACTCCAAGAAATACGGCGTCGACTTGATACACTTCACCCACGCAAAAAACACCGCGATACACAGCAGTACCAAGGTCGACGACACGATCCGTTATCTCAGTTTACATGACAACAAATATATACGTTACTTTCCTGGTCACTCGAAAAAGGTAGTGTCACTATGTATCAGTCCTATCGAGGATACTTTCCTCTCTGGTTCCTTAGACAAATCCCTGAGACTGTGGGACCTACGCTCACCAAATTGTCACGGGGTGATGAATGTCTCAGGACGGCCAGTAGCAGCATATGATCCCGAAGGTCTTATCTTTGCAGCTGGAGTCAATTCAGAAAGTATCAAGCTGTATGATTTACGTAGCTTTGATAAAGGTCCATTTGTTACCTTCAAGCTCTCGCAAGAGAAAGAGTGTGATTGGACTGGATTGAAGTTCAGCAGAGACGGCAAGACCATCTTGATCTCTACTAACGGTAGTACGATTCGTTTAATTGACGCTTTTCATGGTACACCCTTACAGACTTTTGCTGGACATCTCAACAACAAGGGAATTGCCATTGAGGCCAGTTTTAGTCCGGATTCCCAATTTGTGTTCAGTGGCTCCACAGATGGTAGGGTTCATGTGTGGAACGCGGAGACCGGTTACAAAGTTTGCGTGTTGAATGGTGATCATCCAGCACCGGTGCAGTGTATCCAGTTCAATCCCAAGTACATGATGTTGGCGTCTGCATGCACCAACATGGCTTTCTGGCTACCCACCATCGATGAAAATGCATAAGACTAATTTACAAGAAATGCAGAGCGAGATGCCAGAATCTATACTTCGTGAAGGAGAGGTAAAGAGAGAAGGAAGAGAAAACGGAAGAGAGGCAGTCAGTTGAGAATAATAACTAGAGGATGTTTATAACTTATTTGAGTGAATTCATTTACAACAAAACAAAATTGCATTTACATTATGCGTACAAAACTGGAATAGCTGTTGTACGGCATACCAGTTCTGAAACGCATCCGAGGGAGCAAGCAAGAACGTCACGAGAGAAATCGACAGCTGGATCATCGCTTGTACGTTCGAAAAGGTCCACGTGGAATACAACTTTCCATCATCGTTGTTATTGACGTTATTGTCTTCATTATATCAATATACGAAGATCCATGTTTTGTTTTCAAGATATTTCGAATGTCTTGTATAAGTAGCCTCTTCCTACGTATCTGTGTGTCATCGGTTAATGATACGTGAAATGAATGTTACATGTCGGAAGAGGTCAGCATCTTTGGATTTCGTCCGTTCCTGGGCAGTCGACCGTTTTGCCCGATTGTGTTCGAGAAAATTATTGTAGAATTTCGTCGCGCTAGTTGTTGCGAAAATACACCTGCAATGTAGAACGATGTACTATCTAAAAGCAATTACCGTCTACGAGAATTTTGTACTGTTACTTCGGTGAAGCATAGAAAACTGCGAACAGCTAGAGAGACAAGATTCACGTATTCGAGTATAGCGTCCTTAAATACAGCCTGGTTTGATTGAATGCCGTGAGGAAACGTACCGACCGAATTGACCGAAATCGAATCGGTATCATCCGCGATTCGTTTTCGACCCATCATAAGACGGTGCATGTTTTATTATTTACACGTCTAACGCTTTACATTTTTGATAACAGGTCACGCGCGCATTGCCTCAGACACGGCATTAGGATGTTAATTTAATTTTATTGAACGCGCAAAGCCGCGTTCGAAAGATCTCCGAATAGTCATTCAGATCCCATCAACGTTTCAGCAGGCAGCCCGTTAAGCAAATCATAAATCTGATTGTAATATCAAGGTTAGTCTGATTCGCATGGCCGCATACAGGATAAAGTTCTTAGGCTGATTAAAAATGCAAAAAAATCATTGCGCAAAATGAGGAATTTCTAGTTTCCTTTGTGATATTAATTTTACCTTTGACATTGGTAATGTTGTGTTTGCAACGTAAGTAATCAGCCCGTAATCTTAAGTTTGTTAATCATCAGCCTTCAATTCTTATCTCGTCCATTTCGTTTTCAACGTACATAGCTCTGGATAATACGTGAGATAATGTGCATTATTTCATGGTTTGATGGAATGAAGACTTAAGACTCAGCGTAGCTGGCATTAGATGCATGATGCATAGGAAATATCTTTTGAAACTCGTATAAACATAAAAGATCGTAAAAGGACATTAAATATCGATTACCTTTGTTCTTGTATACGGCCATGCCCTGTATACGGTTTCTCATACGTATTATGCAGATCATCGGAAACACCTAATTGCGTTTTGTGTACACGCATACACACACATCGCGAAGGCGAATTAAAAATGAATTAAAAACGCCTGATGGATTCCCGATAATCAAAGATAGTAAGACGCAGAAAACCGACGATGTCGCGCGTGAACAGGTCCCCACCATCGTCATCGCTTTCGTAG
>Ga0157364_1000081_pt1 | contig 38637 bp, 31 predicted proteins | sample AttsexASBM2_FD_111476 | JGI IMG/M metagenome (GOLD analysis project Ga0157364, IMG submission 111476) | Fungus gardens microbial communities from leaf cutter ant in Ribeirão Preto, State of São Paulo, Brazil - Atta sexdens ASBM2 | ecosystem: Host-associated > Fungi > Mycelium > Unclassified ...
CGCACCCGCCGTATTCTCCGGACATTGCTCCTTCTGATTACTGGTTGTTCCGAAGGATGCAGCAAGTCACCGGTTCACTTCTTTCGCAGAAATCGAAAATTGGCTCCAAAATTGGATCGCCTCTAAAGGCGAGTCATTTTTTCGAGATGGAATTCGAAAATTTCTTGAGAGATGGGAAAAAGTAGTAGGCAGCGATGGACAATACTTTAATTGATCTGTTCATTCATTTTGTTTTGAAATAAATGCATTTTTGAACACAAAAAAACGGACCGAACTAATTTGTACTTTCAATAGCAAAACTTTGCTTGTATCGCACGTTAATGGCTTTGCATTCATTTCACACGCAAATTATTTTTGAACGATCATTAATTTATATATCGTGTGATACTCTCAACACCGACTCTTCCTTCGGTTCGCTCCATCGCGAAACATACCTCCGGACTCTGCAATTTCTCACGTTCAAGTTTTTCCTCGCTATTTTCCACGTTTCCCGTGCATGCAATACACGCGAATATGTAGGTAAACGTGCACGTGCAGGGTCAAAGTCTTTCCTAAAAAAATATCAGAACTGTACAGAGAGAGAGAGAGAGAGAGAGAGAGAGAGAAGAAAAAGGACTGATATTATATTTATATTTTTTTCAAGCATTGTTAATTGGCTGCAGGAGAGATGAATTCTCGATCTTTCTATTTTATAGCTCACATAGTAAATCAACAGACTTGAAGAGTTTGTTGTACAACGAATGTAATATCAACTCAATATTATGATACAAAGATGATGATCGAATCTACTATAATAGGCACAATGATAAGTGTTATCTTATTAATTAAATATCGTAAGATAGATCTCCTAGAATAAAACAATCGTACGATAAAACTGATAATTTTATATATATAATATATATATATACTAAGAAAAAAAGTTTAGTTCACTAAATTAATTTAGTTCGTCTTCATTTCTTTTAATGAAATAAATACATGCATAATAAAAGAAATAGAGACAAACTAAATTAATTTAGTCAAATAAACATTTAATTAAGTAAACAATTTTTTTCTGTACATTCTGTACTACTATTATGTAATAATATCTTTACATTTGATTATATTCATTTGCAGTTAATGATTGCATTAATGATTCACGTTTTTTCTACCGGGTGTCACAGGCGATACGTCGCTCCCAGCAAGTGACGTGAAGTGACGGAAACGACAGGATTGTCGATTACAAAATCAACGAATATCGATGACTACTTCGTTCGGCATATAACTGCGTTTTCCATTCACAATATTAATTTCATTACAATAAAATGACAAAACTAGCAATGACGAAATTAATCATAATACAAAATTAACCTTGACTGTATAATAAAAGGATCATTTGGATCCAATGTGAAAATTTTTGGACGATTGTACTGTATGATTGATACTATGAGGGCTTAAATTGTAAAAAACTCTGAGGGTACAGACACAATAGAAGGAATAAAGAATAAGGAACAGATAATTTCAACTTACACATCAGAACATAGTTTCTGAAGTTGAAAGAGAGAAATCTTAGTCTTTATTCTTTGTTCCTTCTATTGTATCTGCACCTTAAATCTTTCCTCTATCAATCGCTGTAAGATCGAGGTTCACTTGCATTCTGTATTTCAAATAGAACCTTCAGAATTTATGTGTAAATTTTCACAGCTGTAATCGAGGATTATTTTTTTCTAGTGAAATAGAAGATCAAAGAAGAGTCGAGACATTTCCACGAAACGGAGGTTGTTAAAAAGTCTCCAAAATGGAGCTGTAAATCAACTCTACTTAATCAATTTTATGATCAGATAATCGTCATAAATTTGTTCTCTCAATATACATTTTTAATTAAAAAAAGACAAAACTAACAATGACAAATTAATTAATTAAAGTATAAATTTGATATTATTTTTTATATTGAAACAGGGATGAAAAATTAAAAGATTTCAAGCAAGAGTCTCCATGACTTGCAAAGAGAAACTTGTTAAAAGGCCATCTCCAAAATGGAGCTGCAAATCAATTAATACATTACTCAATCAATCTCGTGATGGTACAGGATCTTTATCTCATGAATGACGCGAAGGGTGAATAATTACTCTCTTACGAGTATAACAGTGACGTTCGACAATCGGCATCGTGCTGTCAACGTCGTCAACGGAAAGACAGTAGCGTTCCCTCTTGTCGCTTGGACGACGAGGGGGAAAAAGACGCAAGGCTTTGGTAGAAACGCTTGTTCCGTGTGAGAGAGAGAGAGAGAGAGAGAGAGAGAGAGAGAGAGAGAGACAGAGCGAGAGAATAATACTTCTCAAGGGAGGGCCACCCCCTGCACGGACAGCCGGCGCCCCGTGCTCTACACGGCGACGACAGCCATGTGCCGCTCCCTCCCTCCTCCCCCCAGGAAACCGCCGCCCATCGAGCGGCGGCGGTGGCGACGGCGGCGGCGATACCGCTGTCTTTCCTCGACGCCGCGGCTTCGTTTTATAGGCCCGGGGCGAGATTCCGTTATCGCAGCCGTGCGACGACGACGCACGGGAAAAAAGACCGACTGACAAGACGTCGCAACGAGAACACACGGAACTCCGGATCCTGCTCTCCCGTCACCGTCGCTCTCGATTAATCCTCGCTTTGCCTCCGTCTCTCTCACTCGCGTACACACTCACGCACGGCTCGCCACTCACCATCGTATCCGTCGCACGGCTGTCCGCCGCGTGTCCGTGCATATCCCGGGCGGGGAAGCCGAGTTAATACAGACGGGCAGAAGTTAAACAAGCAGAACGGACGAAAGTCCTCGCCGAGAGGCGAAGCGGCTAAGATCAACGTGGGACAAACGTCGCCCGAGACGTTGCCGACGTTCGATCGACCGATCGCTCGAATGAACGAACGAATGAACTAACGCGAGTCGACTAGTTCACCCGCGGGCACAGAAAATGGCGTTGCACGTAGACACAGTTGGCACGCAGCAGCAGCGGCAGCAGCAACAGAGCGTTCGCACGCTCCGCTCGCTCACTCGCTCGCTTCCTCGCTACGTCGCTCCGCCGGGGCCGCGGCTCAAACTTCGCCGGATCCCGCCAGACGGCGCCGCGATCCCCCCCCCACGACGGCGCGCAATATTTGAATCATCATGCCTAATTTTAACTAACGTTCCTCTAATCCCGCAAACACAATAGGAGTAATAAGGGACTCCGCACAATAAAAGGAAGAGAACAAAGAATAAGAATTTCAACCTATCAGAAACTATTCCACAATATATTATTTGCATTAAGCCTTAAGTTCTACAATTTTTGTTTCCTGTTTCTTGCCTTTTGTTATTTTTTTATATCTTTTCCCAGTCAGAAATGATAATGGAATCGACGTCGATTCGATGTCGATTGACGTCGAAAGCATCAATGTCAAATAGATATCGATTCCATTATCATTTCTGGTTCTTTTTGTTTCTTATCGCCCGGTTTTTTTGTTTTATATCGGCCATAAAAGTTAATTTCGAAAGAAACAAGAAATATACATAGCAAAAAATACAACGTTGATAAAACGATTGCAAAAGAGAAAAAAAGCAAAAGATAAAAAACAAAAAACAAGAAACAAAGAGCACATTGTAGAATAGGCTTTAGAATCTAATAGAACAAATCTAATAGAATAAATATTAAAATTTCATCCTATCAGATACCAGTTTCACTGGAATACAAGATTTTTGATAGTTGAAATGTTAATATTTATTTCTATTCCTAATATTTCCTCCATTGTGTGCAGGGCGTTAAGAAACTGGCCAATCACAATTGATTAGTTTTCTCACATCTTCGATTGTGATTGTTCAGTTTCTAAAGGCTTACTACGCTCATTGCGGGATAAGAGTTACAACAATTTATTGTCGTAGTTTGATTGGTTATCATCATAGATCGTAATAGTAGAGTTCCCGATCAAAATGACTCCAAAATGATTATTAAGTCATTTTTCAATTCATTTCCAATTCATTTTAATGTCATATGATGTTATTGTGATTTGTTGATCTTGTTGTTCTTCTTAAGTTTCTTTTGTACATAATATTAAAAAAAGTATATAGCTTTTAAAAATAATATACGGTTTTTTTACTGTATGTAAATAGTACATATGTATAATACATATTTTTTGATAAGTTGAAATATTTTTGTTCATTGTTCTGATGTGCTCCATTTCTTTTTATTCTACGCAACCTACTCTTTATATTTCCTTTATATGTCCTCGCACTGGCTGTGATGAGCAATAAGAAGAATGATATTCAATTTCAAGTTCTGCTTTTTCGAATGTAAAGAGCAGAACTCTTATTGGATATCGCTCATCACAATGTTTGTCACACCGTGTCTCTGCTGAAAAACATATACGTCCTTTCTCAGCGAAAAACAACTTTTATTGTAAAATAAACATTCTGCTAAATCCGTTAGTAAGTAAAATTATTTTACACATAGTAGTAGAACTAGAAGAAGAACTATCACGAGAAGCTCACGAGAAAAATATGGAAACGCAAGTAAAAAGACTATTAAAGAAGCAGTTAAAAGAAGAAAAGAAAAAGCTGGAAAGTTTAAGAAGGCAGAGAAATGTTTTATTAAACGACAAGGTATTATCAAATTTTTTGCTTAAATAATAGTATACTTTTTTTTTACATTATATCCCGAGATTTCTAATAGAAAATGTTAGAAATCAATATTGAACATGGCTGAGATACAATGTGTTTTATGTTTTATTTATGTTTTTATCGAAGTATTTATGTTTTATTCAAACTCAAAACTTTTACCTTTTAAAGAACATTGACGTCTTAAATAGATTGATGCATACGATGGAACTATTAGAAAATAATCAAATCCATTGTCACAATCTCATGACTGTTAGCGATGTCACTATTAAAGCTCAGATAAATCAGTTGCAAGCCGAATTTGTAAATATATTACAGGAAATAAAAGATTTGCATAAAAATTTACGAGAATTATTCAGGTAATTTATATAATAAGATCGTAATTTCGTTTTTTTAAATATATAAATCAATTGTAGGAAATTGATTTAACTTATTAACCTTATTATTATTATTATTATTATTAACCTTTATTAATTATTTACAGAACTTATGGCAATATAATTCAAAACAAATTTGAATGATGCACTTTTTCTAATTTGGATACGCTAAAAAGAATAAATCTGACTAGATTAAATAAATGAAAGGTGAACTTTTTAATAACAAAAATTTAGCCTTAGTGTAATCTGCTACTATAATAATCATAAAAAAAAATAATAATCATAAGAAGCGTTTCTTGATGCTGATTATGTGATTTTACTTTTATTTTTGAAACTTGTAACTAATATATATTCTTCTGTAATAATTATAAGTATTCTATAATTAAAATGTAATTTGTAGATGTAGAAATTTGATGAAATATGTGTGTATATATTTATTAGATGTGAGAAAAAGTTCGTGGCGTTTTTCCTATTAGATGGCATTAAAAAAAACGCCACGAACTTTTCCCACATAATATAATACTGATTCTTGTAATTCCTTTTGTTTTTTTAAGAAATTTCTTTTAAACGCAATAATATTCTATTCTTTAAACTATATTTTATTTTTTTATTCGTCATTATTTTGAGCCACTTTACATTTTATCATAAGACACTAAAAAAAACCTTTATGACGTTTTATATCTCGATCTTGAATCATGTCTGCTGTCTGCTGCTCACATTTGTTATTCTGAATGCTCAGTACAATTAAATGGTCGATAATGTCATCGCTCTTCATTTATCATCAGGCCCATCAGGCCCAATTTTTTTATTATCGATAATAAAAAAATTTAGGCTGCCTTTACTGTTAGTGTCGCAAGTAATGAGTGATAAAGACAGAATGAAATTATATTAGATGAAAAGATGTTCTTTTTAATTAATTGTTAAATTGCAAAAATTAGGAAATAACAATATGGCGCCTGCTTCCACTTCCTTCTCTAAACACCGACACGCATTCAGTTATATTCTGCTTCTATGATGGTAGACGGTAACCTATAACCTCTTATAATACGTCAATTACGAGATATTTAAATTCCACACATTAATTCGATCCTCGATTGCATTGTTGATCGCCTATTATTACGCAATTGTCACAAGAAATTTAAGAAACACGCTATGGTTGAGGAATCAGAGCAGGTAAGTTTTGAGTCCACATAGATTGCAAATACTTGTCTGTAAATAATCCTGGATGTTGCTCCAAAATAGTTGCCACCAATAGATGTGAAGGAACCGCTGGATCTCATAAAGCTAAGCCTGGAGGAGCGGATTTATGTAAAGATGAGAAACGAGAGAGAACTCCGAGGAAAGCTACATGTAAGGAACTTTCCATTACTTTTTACTAGGTCTAATTGAAATTATTGGTTGATTCGAAATAAAACGAAAGAAAAATACAGCTAAGAAGGAATAATAAGTCTTTGTTTCTATTGTTTGTAAAACGATTCTTACATTTCAATGTAATTTCAGGCCTTCGACCAACACTTGAACATGGTGCTGGGTGATGTAGAAGAGATCATAAACATAGTGGAGATCGACGAGGAAACATACGAGGAGATCTATCGCCAGAAAAAGAGAACTATCCAGATGCTATTTGTACGCGGTGACGGTGTCATTCTGGTATCTCCACCCACATAAAATCAGTGTGACATTTGATGCAACATTTCGTGTGTGAAACTATCAATATTTTCTGCATAATTTCTATGGGATTCTGTTTTGTTAAAATGTCCAAAAGATTTATAGGACCTAAGCTGGGCACCTGAAAGATCAAAAAAGATTTCATGATGCTGTTCTATTTAATTCAGTTATACTATACATAGTATAATATTCTATAATTTCATGTATAATATTGTAAGATTACATGAATGGCCCAACTAGATAATAAAAGTGTATTCTTTTATACATGATATGTTAAAAAAAAAAAAGAAGCTATATGTTGTTATATAAAAGCTACAATTGGAGAGCACATGATACATTTCTCGTCAAGTTTTATTATGACAACTTGGAAACACGTTTCGAGATTCCATTATCGGTAACGTGAGAATGAGGCATAGCAACATTTCGTTCAACAGGCTGCTTTGTGATCTGCAATGTGAGGTCGTCGATCCGTTGGTCCTTCAGCTTCATTATGCTTTCTAGATGCGAGATCTTCTGCTGCAATGTAGAGATAGTGTCATTTTTCTCCTGCAGCTCCTGCTTCAGACGAGTAAAAATGTGCCGAGGGACCGTCTTGTTCGCTAACTCGTCAGGATTTAGCATTGACTTTATTGTTTCTATATTATCTGTAAAAATTAAAAATGATTCGAGGAAAGGAGAATCTAAAGATAATTTGTTACAATTAAATAGCTACCTTTATTGTCCTCGTGATCAAAGTATAATAACTCTTTATCTCTTTCTGAGTCCTTCAAGATCTTGACTCGCAGATCGGTGAGGACTTTCTCGATGACGCCTGGTTGAGAACTCGCCAACTGATTAATCATCTCCTTCCTCAGTCTCATGTCGATTTTTGACAGCACTTTGCGATTCAGTGTGCTCCAATTGTCAGTCTTTTTCGCAATGCTGTTGCCAGCGACATAATTATGCACGTCTACGTACTTAGGATAATAGCGTTTCAATAGCTCTGCCATCAACACTGAAGTTTAAACATAGCGATTAAATTTTCTGTAAATTTTCTGTTATTCCTGAAGGAAATAAGTTTTTTTTTACTACTGCGCTAGGCTGTATTAAAATTTCTTGCTTTTGCCAAATATCGAACATATATCTATTTCTTTAAATACAAAGAGTGTATATTAGCTATAAAAGTTCAGTTATAAAAAAGTAAACCTAATCTTGGGAGATCATCGACCTTTCGCGGGAGAAGAATTGACAAATGGTTTATTATATGAAAATGATTTATTATATGAAATTATAGAGATCATGCTTTTTCATTACCTCCATCGGAAAAATCTCTAGCTATGTTTCTTTTGGGCCTGGAAAACTTAATTTGATCGATCCAGTCGTAGATTTCATCGAGATGATCACCGGTCTCCGAGTTTGCGCTCATGTTCACTTTTGCGACGCTTTTGGCGACTCACACACTAACGAGATCATGAGCTCACGTGGTGATAACGAATATGAGAAAAAGAAGGAGAGAGAAAGAAAGTCTCTGTTACGTATATTAAAAATTTGTAAACGCGGTCGACATTTTTTTTATCTTACATGTTCGATGTTCGCTCGAGCCTAACTTCAGGTTCGTTCAAATAAACAAATTTTACGATCAGTATGGAGAACATGAGCAATTTTAAAAACAAGTACACGATGGGCCAAGGAGAATCCAATGAAGTAAAATCAAAATAGAAATCTCGAGTTTAGAAAGAATTTTCAAACTTCTCTCTTATAATAATAACTATCGTTATTGTATTCATAAATTTTTTAAATGATTCATTTGTCTTAAGTATTTTAATATTAATTATTTTATCATTAATTTCACATACAGAAGCATAGAAATTTGCAACATTGTAATATTACTTCAATATTATAGAAACGTTGCAAATGTTGCTGTAATATTGCTAAAATGATCTGAGCTGTATAGTTGTTGATTGATAAAAGTAATGATTATTAATCGACTTTTCGAGTCGTTACTTAAGCTCATTTCAATGTATAATAGATTCACTTTAATTTCGAGTTAATTTACTGTTTATCTTTTTCTAACAACTACACAGAAAATATCGTTTTCCTAAGAAAAGTGATTATTCAATTTATTTTTTTAAGTAACAGTTTTATTTTTAAGAATATTTTTTATAATAATAATTTTAAAATATATGTACTTATTACAAATTTTAGAAAAACTCATTATCATGTTTTAACTTTAATCTTGATTGAAATATATATTAAACTTACTAGGATTCAGAATACATTTTGAACGAATTTGATATTTTTGAACTTATGATATTATGAACTTTTAAAATACTTGAAACAAGTAATTATTATTTGCGCACAATATTTTTCTGTGTGTAGAAAAAGATCAAAAGTAAGTCAAATTGAGATTAGAAAGTTAATCTATACGTTGGTAGAAATGGACATTACTCGCGAAATGCAGAGGCAGGTGACGCAACCGCTCACCCTTTGCCCTTTATCTGTACGCCGGCCGCCAAAGTCAATGACTGAGATGAGAGTACGAGGCATTGGCCTCTTGTATTTCGTGTGATCCTTCCTTCTCACGCACTCACGTACATGCGTACGTGCGGCGGGCGTTTATAGAAGAGGCGCACGCTCCGCATCCCTCCGGAGACCAAACCGGAGTTGCTCCAAGAATTTCTCAGCTTTACCGTGTCGCTTTACATCAGTGGCACGCTACTCCCGTGACGAGCCGGAAGTGATCCGGTAGACACCAGAATAAGTTCACTCGAGAAGAAGAAAACTCTGCGACAGTATAAAATTGAATAGGAGTACAGAGAATATTGAAGAAACGTGATTAATTACTTTTTCTGCGATACATCTTCGTTGGAATCCTCTGGGTATTGTGGAAGATACGTTCCTTAATACGATGGCCATAGAAAATACTACTGGTAAGCAACGATTCTTCTGGCTCTTAGAAAGAGCAGGATTTTTCTAATCTTACAAATGTACTTTAGAATGATAAAATATTAGAAGGAAAAAATTAATAATGTAATAAAAAAAAATCATTCAGAAAAGATGAAGATATTTTATATATATTATTAATTTTTGTTAAAAAGCTTTTAATTACCAAAAAATTTTTAATCATTTCTTAAATTAGATTTCTTAAACTCTAATTACATATGTATAAAAATTGCATCATTTAATTGTTCAAAAAATACTCAAGATAGCTCTAGATTGAGTCACCTTCCATGACCTTGCCGCATCCTCTACTCCAGATCGATTTTCGCGAGACGCATAGAATTTTGATTAATTTTATTGATTGAAAATTGATTTCCAGCTAATGTGCAACATGTGTGAATGCATTACGATGCAACCGGACGCAATGCTGTGCAAGTGCTGATAAGTTAGTTCTTATCACATGCATTCAACATGTATACAATATACAAATTTTCATCTCGGAGTTGCAAAAATTTGCGAGATACAATTAAAATCAAATAATATACACATTTAATTTCGCGTGTGTAGATAGAAGACTTCGAGATCGTCATAGAAACTAAGAGTTGCATCAGGATGACATTGTGTTGTTCAAAGTGACGGCCCACTGTATGTCGGCACGCCGCAAATTCTCATTCTTAAAATAATCTCTTGGTACGCTTTTGAACATATAAAATCGATTTCACGTCAAGCCAGAAGCGGAAAATTCATTTCTTAAAATTGAAGAACATTTCGCCCGCGAATAGAAAATTGTTTCAATTTACAAAACCTGTTTTCGTTCCTCCGCTATAAAAACAATTCTCGTGCATCTAAAAATATATTAATTTAAGCAACCAAATGTGCAAGCATCATAATTTTGTCGTGACATTTCAAAAGAAAAATTATTTACGACTTATTAGGTAGATGACAAATGCTATGTACAACTTATCACATATTTGTAAAAAAGTAAGAATTCGAATATGATTCACGAGTATAATTGTCCTGACAATCAGGCATCATTTCACGTCGCGATAAATCGGATGATAAAAGATAAGTTAAATTAAAGTTAAGTTTAATTAAATACTATTTTAACTTTCGTCATAAAAAATAAGATAGAAATTTAAAATTTGAAGTTAGTAAAATATCTGTATAACACTAAAGAATTACGATATATAAAGATAATTCCCTTTGATTAATTTTATACTGAAAAAAACATCTGATTATAATATTTATTTCTAATTATAGGAGAAAACAGAACGGCATGTCCGTTTCGATATCTGATGGCCGTAATGGGATCGATCGGCCTCGCTATTCTTTATGGCTTTAAAGTCAATGCCAGTGTGGCTATCGTCGCTATGGTGAATCATACAGCGATTAAATCACACATCAAATTATCTACGTCAAATGATTCAGAAACTAACAATATCACGCTAATGAACATTTGCCCATTCGATGATATCTCAGATGTCACGACGATCAAAAATGAGGTGATGATCTTACTGTAAAAAAAAAGATTCACAAGCAATCCCTATGCCATAGCTTTGACAAAAAGACTTCAGTATTTTAATAAAAAAAAGAAAATCAAAAAAGAATATTTTGCCAACTATTACCGTATCTTTTTAGGACGGTCCATTCGTATGGAACGAATTTATTCAAGGCCTCATTCTATCTTCCTATTTCTGGGGCTACATAGTGTCTATGTTGCCGGGTGGAAGATTAGCAGAACTCTGGTCAGCTAAGTGGCTGATGAATGGATCGGTTCTGTTGAATCTCGTTGCATCCATACTGACGCCTATTGCTGCTCGTATGCATTACTGGCTCTTCATAGCTATGAGATTTCTTCAGGGAATCGGTGGTGTCAGTAACGACTTATGTTAACAGACTAGATATTTTTAATATGATTATAACTTCGAGCACTTGAATTATAGGGTGTATCATTCCCCGCTATGCACGTGATGATCGCCAAATGGGCGCCGCCACATGAAAGAAATGTCATCGCTTCGATCGTATATGCAGGTAAGACGAAAAATTATAGAAGACGTCTTTGGCGAAGTTTTAGCAAATATATACCAAAATCTTTCAGAATCATGATTCTACGATTCTTTCGTGGTCTGTAATTATAACGCAAAAATTGTAAAATTAAGTTTCTTTCTTAAGATTCAAATAAAAATCACGATAATATAGATATATTTGATATCTGGAATTTTTCAAACGCGTCATAAAATTTTCTTTAAAAGAATCAATTTTTTAGGAACGGCACTCGGCACTGTGATTTCCATTTTACTAACCGGCTTGTTGGCTGTAAATCTTGGTTGGGAATCCATCTTCTATATTGAAGGCGCACTTTGCTTGATTTGGTGCACTGTTTGGTGGCTGATGATAGCGGATTCCCCGGAAGAACAAACGAGATTTATTACTCAAGAGGAAAAAAACTACATCGTCATGTCTTTGGGAGGACATAAGAAGAATATTCCCAAAGCGGTACGTTGAGAATTAAATTAAAAAGTTTAATTCTCACGTTAGATCAAAAAATTCTTCATTTTTTTATCCATTCACATTTATTGCAGATTCCATGGCTACAAGTATTTCGTTCCAAACCATTCATAGCAATCCTGGTTGCTCATTTTTGTAGTAATTTTGGCTGGTACATGTTGCTGATCGAATTGCCTACCTTTATGAATCAAATCTTGAAATTCAATATGAGTTCGGTAAGAACTGCTTTAAAATTTGCTTTAATACATGCGATTTAACATATCATAAATTAATTTGTTTATGCTATTCGTCAGAATACAGGTTTATCGTCCATTCCGTTTTTTTGCATGTGGCTCTTCACCATGATTCTCAGTGAAGTATTAGCCATCCTACAGAAAAAAGGTCTTATTACAGTGACAATATCAAGAAAAATTGGTACTCTTTTTGGTACGTTTTAATAATTAATTAATTAATCAAATGTTTAAAAATTCGACTTTAAATTAGTTAAAGTATTTGCGTTACATGTAAACAATACATGTATTTTTGGATATCTTACATAACTATTTTCATTATTTTTAAATGCATTATTCAATCTAATTAAATTTAAAACTGTTGCAGCTTCGCTTGTACCCATGCTATGCTTAATACAAGTATCATACATCGGGTGCGATCGCACAAAAGCAGTCGTGTTGATGACGATCGCGGTGACTTGTATCGGCGGAATGTACTCTGGTTTCCTGGCAAACCATATAGACATTGCACCGAACTTTGCTGGTAGTCTGGTAGCGATAACGAATTTCGTCGCCACCATACCCGGTTTCGTTGTACCGGTATTCGTAGGACAATTGACTCATGGAAACGTAAGTAATATGGCAAAAAGAATTTTAAAGTTTCAAGGTGGAAAGAAGACGAGACCAAATTATTTCCAAAGGAATAAAAAGTCCTTAAATCATTTTTTTTACTTTGTTGATTACGTTGAATATATCGGTGTACTTTGTTTTTTTATTATTTACAGCAAACTATAGAGGCGTGGAGGATCATATTCCTCGTAACGATTATTCTATACATAATCGAGATATTGGTTTACACTATCTTTGGAAGTGGTAACGAACAATCTTGGAACCAGATTGAAGCATCTGATGAGGAAGCGAACGATCAGACATTACCTTTAAGGAGGAATAACACAAGATAAAAAGTATATCATGGCTTAATTTATAATTAATTATTTATATTTTATCGTAAATAATTTTTACGTAATATTTCAATAGTTTGCGCATTTTATCTACGAGATAAGTCCAGTTAATATTTGACAGTTTTGTATAAGTTGCATAATATTATAACAATTATTTATTTTGTTACATATAAATATATAAAAGATATTTATTATATAATAAAGTCTATGATATCTCTATATATATAGGTCTTAAATTATTTGCACACACTCACCTATTATTACCGTGTTCGTACTATTTTACAAAAGTACATGGGACCCCAATTGTTTTGAAGCGTAGGAATGGCGATATGGCCGTATTTTAATCCAAAATTGCCAAATTTATAAAGGCATTTCAATGGACTCAGCGCTTCGCTCATATCTCTATCTCAGCAAAGAGTATCATTAATATAAAATGATGTTAGATAATAATGTATTGTTGCATATATGAAAAAATACTTACTTTACAATCAAAATAGAATTGGTTTCTTCCCAGACCTTTTTCAGCGCCATGCCGACGACACCATCATTTTGAATAGGACTGAGGGAACAAGTAGAATACACAACCGTTCCACCAACTGATATTATCTTCAATGCATTACTATAACAGACAGTTACTTAATATATCTATAGAGAAGAATAAGGAGACATATTTATGATAAAGTATCGAATTTTGTACGTTAAAATGGCTGCTTGCAATTCTGGAATTTTTAATCTTTCTTGTATTCTTTGTGGTTTAAAGATATTATTTTCTTCCGAGTGTAAAACATGTCTGTCCGTAGTACACGGCACATCCACCAAAATCTGTAAAAAAATAATTATTACAAAAATTTTTCTGAAAAAATCAATTTTCTGTGCATACCTTTTTCTGTATTACCTTATTATACATATCTTTGTCGTCAATAAATCTCGCATCTCGCTCTGTCACATATAATCTGTTCTCCCATTGGCCAATGCCAGCTATATATTGATTTATGACTTTATTAATTCTGTTCACTCGAGACTTTTGGATATCATTAGCTATCATTATATTCGGCATGAGTGTCTGAAGAATGCTTAGGGTCTTTCCTCCTGGCGCCGCACACATATCTAGCACAGCGTCACCAGGTTGCAAGTCTAAAGCCAACACTGGTAACACAGAGGCACCATCCAGAAGATAATAATCTGTATAACGTAATTATAATATTTTATATTTATAGAATTAAATCCCAATTAAAGTTAAACCAACCTAAAACGCCAGTTGATCCTTTCTTTGGGGATGGGAATCTGCTATCATTATTTTCCTCAAATGTATAAATGTTGAGATATTGCGGAAACGTTAATAAAACCTCCTTCTCGATATTCACCGAAATATTTGCACCCTCTTTGTAATAACCATAGTGCTGTGATTCCAATACCCAATCCTCCATACCTGCAAAAATGATATAAAAAAAATGATATAAAATGATTAAATTACAATGACATTTCTTCACAGTTAATACTTGTATTTCTATAATTTTGCAATATCAGTTACCTTTAATTTTTGTGGCTGGTACAAATTCATATAATCCACTCAAGCCAACATTGGGCTGTATGATTCGATTTTCGTCTAAGGCAATTTTATTCAAATCTGATTCAATAGGTTTCATTTCAACAGGTTGCAACCCTTGATTCTCTATTACTATATCTTCAGCTTCATTACTTGTACTTAGAGATATAGGCGGTGATACATAATCTATAGGATAATGTGACTGCACTGTTGACACTTCAGCATCAGAAATTAGTGATTTTATTCGACTTTTTGTTTGCTTGTTCTTTGTTTTATTAGATTTAGGTGGATTTTCATCGATATGTTCTTTATAGATTTCATAAATTGTTTTTAGATTCATAGCACCATGGGACTAGAAAGAAGACTGAATGTTAAAAATCATAATATTTTCAAACCTTTTATTACGCAAATATACCTCTAACTCTGACTTTATTCTGTCTATATCACTGAAGGAATTTACAACAGCCATATATTTGTGCTCTTCTATCAATAACGCAGTTCTTATACTTTCCCATGACTTTCCATAGACATCACCATAGAACTCATCAAAATGTTTCAGTGCTTTGTCCATGTGTGTCTTTTTCTTTTTAATCACAGACTTAATAAAAAAAAAGAATTAAATAGATATTATATCTAGAATTTTACAAATGTTTATATTTTTTATTTGCAATCGGACGGCAATAAATATAAATATTTTTAAAAATATGTATAAACAAACAAAAATTAATATAAAATTATTAATATAAAATTATAACAATAAATTTATAAGATATAGCAACACGAGATTATAAAGCCTGTGAAATATAATACAAAGCACTTACCCAATGATCCGCTTTATTTCCATATCTGGCTACCTGCATCTTAGCCAGATCTTTAATCGTCTGTCTGTTAAATAAACGTGTCATTTTTTCATAATAAATTTGTATCCTGTTATTTAAATCACTGGCTCTCGCCTGTTTCAGCATAAAGTTTCATTCTAACCTTAACTTTACAAGACAAGAAGGAAAGAGGAACAGTAAAAAGGTGCAGTATAAAAGATGGCGGTGTAATAATGCAACCAATCATAAGTCCGTCAATCTACGACAGCCAATCAGACAATACTTCAGATATATAATAAGTGGCAAATGGTCTAGAAAATCTATAATCCTGGTTCACAACATTCGGAGCAATTCGGAGGGAAGGTGAGAGCGTTGTGTATGTCATTTACAATTTCTCGCGGTTTCGAGTAATTTATAACTTGTAAGAATCGTATTCTGTGTTACAGCGAAAATAGCGCAGCATATCATATACAATAATAAACTAAGAGGAAGCTGAAGAAGCCGCAATACCAAGTAGAGTCCTTCTAACCCCGTCCATCATGGAGAAGTCGCAGAAGATGCCGAAGGTAGCGAAGGTAAAGAACAAGGCGCCTGCGGAGATACAGATCACCGCGGAGCAGCTACTACGCGAGGCGAAAGAGCGCGACCTGGAGATCCTGCCGCCGCCGCCGAAGCAGAAGATCTCGGACCCGCACGAGCTCGCGGATTACCAGCATCGCAAGCGTAAGGCATTCGAAGACATCATCCGTAAGAACCGCATGATCATCACCAACTGGATGAAGTATGCGCAATGGGAGGAAAGCCAGAAGCAGATACAGCGAGCGAGATCCATTTATGAGCGGGCGCTCGAGGTGGATCACCGAAACATAGCGCTGTGGCTCAAATACACTGAGATGGAGATGCGTAATCGGCAGGTGATTATAAATCATTCTATTATTCTTGCATTCTTATCATTGTAATATAATACACTATATATAATACTTTTATTGTTCAAATATTTGATATTCATCATTTTTTATCAATCCACATTGGACTTGTTAACTTTAGAAGACACCTTTTAAAATCCTGAAAATATACATTGTGTATATGTTCTAGGAATAAGCATCCAAAAAAATGTTTAATACATGTAAAAACATCCATAATTAAGATATCGCAGTATTTATGTGGAATCAAATAAAGTGTACCATGTCAAAGAACAATTTAGTACATAAGATCCAAATTTTACGTAATAGATTTGTTTTTCATTCTTGCTACACTAGAACTAAGCTATACTAGAATTCTCTTCATTGCTTTTGTCAAATATCAAACATATACTTATCTCACTTTAAGTTTCAAAAGTGTACAAGGGCTATGTTTTAAAATTCACTGCCAGTGCTGAAAATGTATAATGTACGTAATGTGAATTGTAGATTTTCAGCGCTAGCAGTGAATTTTGGAACACAATCTAATTCACAGAAGATAATCAGTCACAGATCTAATTATGCAGAATTATTTTTATATTTGTATAAATTTTTGTAATATTTTAAAGTTACACACATGACTAGCCAGTGTTAGTTTGTATGGTATTAACTTTTTACTTGATTTATATATATGTCAGAACCTTTAATATATTAATATTGATAGGTGAATCACGCCAGAAATCTCTGGGATAGAGCGGTCACCTTGCTGCCGCGTGCCAATCAGTTCTGGTACAAGTACACCTATATGGAGGAGACGCTGGAGAACATTGCAGGTGCGCGTCAGGTGTTTGAACGGTGGATGGAATGGGAACCGGACGAGCAAGCCTGGCAGACGTATATCAAGTTTGAGTTGCGTTATAAAGAGATCGATCGTGCGCGACAAATCTACGAGCGATTCGTCATGGTTCATCCTGATGTGAAACACTGGATAAAGTACGCTCGCTTTGAGGAATCGTATGGATTCATCAAGGGCGCACGCGCTGTTTACGAACGCGCTGTCAACTTTTATGGTGATGAGGGTCTGGACGAGAAGTTGTTCCTGGCGTTTGCGAAATTCGAAGAGGGTCAACGAGAGCACGATCGAGCCCGCATAATCTATAAATATGCGTTGGAGCACATACCGAAGAGCAATACTCAGGAAATCTATAAAGCATACACTATCCATGAGAAAAAATACGGTGATCGCTCGGGCATCGAGGATGTGATAGTCAGCAAACGGAAGCATCAATATGAGCAGGAGATTAAGGAGAATCCTTCGAATTACGACGCATGGTTCGACTATCTAAGATTGGTGGAGTCAGAGAGTAACGTCGACGTGATCCGCGAGACATACGAGCGAGCGATCGCCAATGTGCCGCCTACTAAGGAGAAGCAATTCTGGCGAAGATACATATATTTATGGATCAAGTACGCTCTCTTCGAGGAACTGGAGGCCAAAGATATCGAACGGTGTCGACAGGTATATAAAGTGTGCTTGGAGCTCATACCACACAAGCGGTTCACCTTCTCAAAGATCTGGCTGCTTTATGCGTACTTCGAAATACGACAGAAGGATTTAACGAAGACGAGAAAGACGCTGGGCCTAGCGCTGGGAATATGCCCAACAGATAAGCTTTATCGGGGCTATATCGACCTCGAGATACAGCTGGTGGAGTTCGATCGGTGTCGCAAATTATACGAAAAGTTCATCGAGTTCGGACCGGAGAACTGTACCACGTGGATGCGATTTGCTGAATTGGAAACACGACTAGGCGAGTTTGCTCGCGCTCGGTCGATATATGAATTCGCTGTCGCGCGGCCAAGACTGGACATGCCAGAGCTATTATGGAAATCGTACATCGATTTTGAGATCGCTCAGGATGAGACGGAGAACGCTCGGCAGCTATTTGAACGACTGTTGGAGCGCACGTTGCATGTTAAAGTTTGGATAGCGTACGCAAAGTTCGAACTGTTAAATCCGCAATTGGAGGATAGTCTCGATAATGTCATTTTGGCGAGATCTATCTTTGAGCGCGGAAACGACGCTCTAAGAGCCAATGGCGATACCGAGAGTCGGGTGTTATTGTTGGAAGCTTGGAAGGACTTTGAAAGCGAGAAAGGCACTCCTGAAACTCTCGCGAAGATCATGGAGAAGATGCCGCGTAGAGTGAAGAAGAAGAGGCGCATCGTAGGCGAAGATGGAAGCGACGACGGTTGGGAGGAAGTCTTCGATTTCGTATTTCCAGAGGATGAGTCGCAGAGGCCAAATCTTAAATTCTTGGCTTCCGCGAAAGCGTGGAAAAAGCAAAGTGAGCAATCTCAGTCTTGAGATAGTTAAATTTCACTATGATAAAAAAGGGCAACATATATTTTAAAAAGATTTGAGATTAAGAAAATTCTCTAAAATTTTATAACTGTAAAAGTCGCGCATATTTTATATTATACTGTAGATGAAATGAGAGCGTGTGACAAATGGATTGTTTATCTTTATGTACATATAAACTGTAATATTTTACTATCATGAGAAAAACATTTGTACGTTTATGTAAATAGTTTTGTATAAAATTTATTTTAATTTATATAAATAAGTGTAAAATATATACATTTTGTTCAAAGACAGTCAAAAAATAATATAATGTAGTAAAAGACATTTTAGCAAAAGTATATATACAAAATAATATCGAATGTATTTTGATTAACGCAAATATGAGAACATTGTATGACTTGCGCAAATTGATTTTACTGTTCGTCACTAGATGGCGTAGGCTGTCTATCTGTTGCATTGGCGGTTCAAAAGAAGCTAATTACTGCCCATAGATGACACCCGTGATATTGTCGCAATTCGTAGACCTCGTGGATTCTCCGAGTCTCTCCTCTCGCCGGTGATATCGTATTGCGATTCACCGTTAGCGTATGAGCGAGGAGGGACAGGGTGGGACGGCGGGAGCACAGGAAGAGAAGGGCGTGAATCGCGCGAACACGCAGGTAGAAAAGCGAACGAGCGAATCCATGAGTTACGGTACTACCCGTGCTACCCGCGTCGTTTTTGTTTATCCTTTCAATTCCGCGGACGGCTCGTCGCGTCGCGTAATAGCGGGAGCTATTTGCGTTTCTATTGTCTGCTCCATTATTCCACGTACTTTGATTGCTCTTACGTGCCATATCCCCGATAGCTATTGTCGACAAATCGAATTTAATATCGCGATATAGAAAATTGCGATATCCACGCAAAACGTCAAATTTAGGACAGGAAAGAAACATAACAGCAGAAATAAGGTGGTTGCCCCCTCCTCTTCCCTTCTCAAGAAACTCGAAAGTAGGGGAGCACTAACTACGAAAAACAAACTGCGTTTCCTAACTTCCTAGTTAGATCAGGTCGTTCACACCTGCGCATCTCGCGCGAGACATCACAATAATCTCGTCAACCGCTATTCATTATAAACATGTCTAAAGATCTTCCCTTATCGGACTACCTCGAAAAGGCTATAAATAGCACGAATGACTCTCAAGTTTCTATTACAAGATTTCCCCGTCTTCCTTCTCTCTATCCGTCCCTCCATCCGTCGATCCCCCGAGTGACGAGTTCCTAACTCTCAAATGGAACTCTACGCGGTTCGTCTATCGCGGCTAGCCAGGAAACAGAACAGGTAAATACACCATCCGCGCGTTGTTATCAAACGCCGACGCGACGAGGAAGCGACGTATTTGTCGCGACATGGTTCGCGCGCGCAGGCGAGCGCGAGTACGCGGGAGTCGGGGCGAAAGGGTTAAGGGGGGAGGGTGCGCAGAGCGAGGTCACATCCGAGTCTCCCTCCCAGCGCGGAGGCGGGCGGCATGCGGCATGTGAAACGTGGCTGTTTCGAAAGTCCCTGCGCGTTAGCGCGCCTATTTTAGACGCGCGGGGCGCCTTGCTGCTTTGCCGCTTTGTCGAGACTCGAGACGCGCGTCGTCGCGAGAGAGCACAGTCGCCCGATTTCTCTACATCTACTCGCCGAGAGCCGAGTTTCAGGAGGGTTACGCACGAATCGAGAATTGGGGGATTCGTGGTATCAGTTCAAGATGTATTTCCTTGTTGGAGAATCCACGAAGTGTCAGAAATCACCGAAGTAGAGTTAAACTCTCTCATGTTTATGTATTAGAGATTAGAACAATTTATTGATGTTGATTAAGACGTTGATAGGTATTTGGGATAAAATTGTGTTCCTTGAGTTGAGGAGTTGGCACAAAAATTTAAGCAATAAGGGGCTGCACACAATCAAAGGAAGACGGAGCAGAGAATAAGAATATTTCAATTTCATCAGAAATCATGTACTGTGGAATGCACAGTTTTTGAAATTTTTCTTTTTGTGCGATTGTGCGCAACTCTTAAGGAAATTAATGTTGGCTTTGCTATTGTTTATACTTTACTGCTTAAATTTTTATTTATGGTCCTTAGAATTGCGAATTGAGGATTAGAACTTAGCCAATCAGGACGAAACGGATTAAAATTATCATTTTCTGATTGATCAAATTTTAATTTCCAAGTGTAAAGCGACACTTAGATGTAGCGAAGTTTAGATGTGTGCGGAGATAGTTTCATAAATTGAGTAATGATCAAATTAATTACTCGGTCAAATACATATATTCAGATATTTGTACGGAGATTATGAAGCTGCAATCTTCGACTGCGATTTCTTTCTTTCTCTCCGCGACTTTCTTCTCGATCTCGCTTGACCAAACATTTGATAACCCCGTAACCCTCGAAACGATCAACCACAACGGTGAGAGTCTTCGCTAGACTCATCGACGACGACGAGAAACGAGATGAGAATATCATTGGTCTCCAACTCTCTACCTTCTCATAAGAAGAGGATGGTTTCGCCACCGTCGGCACGAAAACAAACGGGGTATATACCAGGGCACCCCGTCGTCGACACGCGAGATGTGTGCGTGTGACTTCCCTGAATCCTTCCCCTCGCCCTCCCACCCCCTCACCCCTCCCCCTCTTTCCCCCTCGATGAGTCTCGACGACCCGAATCGCTCGACGGCGAAGCTGGTTTCGTGGATCTCTTCATGAGAGGCACGTCGTGTGCGATTTGTCGAGGGAGAGAGATAGGAGGAAGGGGTGGAGGGGAGGGCACGGGGTGTGACGGGACTTGGGGGGTTCGTAAAGGCAATGCACTGTAAGGAGCTCACAACGACCATACCCTCCCTTTCTCCTTCTTGCCTCCTCCTCCTCCTCCTCTCTCCCTCCTTTTGACTTCTCGCTCTCTCTCCTCTCTCGTCGCGCGACTTTCTCTCTGTCCCGCTCTTTGACTCTTCGTCTCTTCCCTCCTCTCTCTCTCTCTCTCTCTCTCTCACTCACTCATCTCTCTTTCTCTATCAGTGCCCTCTTTCCTCCCCACCCCCTCGCTCTATCTTTCTCTTCCTCATTCTATGATTTCTTGTCGGTCCCTCTCGCTTTATCATTGCCTCTTCTCTTCTCTTCCCTTTCTGCACCTATCTGTCTATCCTTCGACCGTTCTACCTCTCTCTCCCCCTTCTACCTCTTCCTTTCTCTGCCGCCCTCTCGCTCGAGGAGGGCTGAGGAGGGCGCATTGGGGCGCGCTCGCTACTTGTGCATCACTCGTGAACAACCGTCCCGACTCGAGCCGATCTTCGACTCGAGTCGAGGGATCTCTCTCGCTCGGGTAATCCAAGACTTTTTTTTTTCTTCTTCTTTCAAGTCGATTTCTTTAGCCGCGATTTTAAAGCCGGGGAACGGGATCGACCGATACGCCGATACGCTTTTAGAGCATTCCGCGTACATTTAAAATTAAGGTCAAGCGAGAGTCGCTCTCGAGGGGCTGACGAGATTAAATACTCCTTATCACCAGAGAATCTACGTCGTACCGCAATTCGTTTAGCACGAATGCGGCGGCCATCAGTTATCAGTCACTCGAATTCAAATTTATAATCGAAAGTGTATGAATTGCTGAGATTCAGGTCGACATACCGAGAGTGCACACACATGCGAGGCGGGACGTCCGGGGCCAAAGGACTCGGAAGTTACGACATCCGGCGTACAATACCGCTTCCTGTCACTCGCGACCTTTGATCTCCGTTTGTCTCACGTGCGCTGCCACCTCGTTCACATGCACAATAACTGTGTACGACGAGGCGCCATGTCGCGACGAATCCCGTGGCGATCGATGGGTGAAAGAAGGAAACAGACTTGTGATAATCGAGTGAAAGAGACGCGTACATGTACATTAACTTACACAAGTCTTGAAAATTCAGAAGCAGCTATGAGCGAGACATTATGTACTTGTAGACCGGTTCGTTTTTTATTTTTACTTCAAAACTTAAGATGTTAATATGGCTTTGTGATTGCTTCGTGACTTCTTAAGACTGTATTTAAGACAGCTTGAACATGGTATATATTAAGAGAGATACAACATTGCGCATAATGATGACAATAATGAAACAATAATTGGAAACCATCAAATTTAGGCCTAAATGAACTTTCCTGCACTAAAAAAAATTTATTAAATCTTAATATATATTTCTCTATAGTACTATCTAAATATTATATAAACTTACCAATAAATTTACTCAATAAAAAAATGATAGTTAAATCAAATTAATGGTTTTTGCATAATAAATAAATGTTTACATTTAATAAATGTATTTACTTATTCAAACATATATTTATTAAAATTTATTTTTTAAATGTGCATACAATGATAGTAACATATTGAAACAATCAAAATTGAATCCCCCTCCCCCTCTCAAATTTACTTTCCTACTGCACATCCACCTATCTTATTACGTTGGTCTTAAATATAAGAATCGATTATGAATAATAAGTCCTAGAATTCTAGTTAGATAGAAAACAATGGAATAACACCATGCGGAAGTTTTTTTTTAACGATTGTCGCTTCGCGCTTGAATAACGGTACTTAATCGAATAAACAACGGTACATAGAAAATGATCGCGAGAGGGGGTTTATCCTCATTGATCTCGAAAGTCTCGGGGCTTTTCACGCCTGTGGCGGGGAAGACTTTCCACGCGCGACGCGCTGCTCCGATTTCAAAAGGCGTCGACAATGGATGATTGATTCCTTTAGATCGTCACGCGCGGTTCGCCGGAGAAAGGCTCGGCGAAAGGATCCCGGGAGTCTTGGAGGCCCTTATTTACCGTTGCCGGTAGGACCCAATCCTGGCCGTACATCACGTGTCGGTGCAATATGCTATACTATGTCATATCGACGACAACGAGCTGAGAGTTGCGACTTGCGTTTATACATTGCGCCTTCGTGCGTCGTCGGGGTCGTTGAACGAGCCAGGGGGTACTCACGGCGAGGACGACAGTAACGACCAAGCGAGTGAGCGCCAACCCACTTGTGCCGACCCTGGACGCGAGTCACGTGCATACGTGTACATACAGAGCCCGGCAATAACGCGACCCGGAGGGTGTGACCCGTTCCACATGTCCGACTCTCTTTCGCTCTCTCTTTCTTTCTCTCTCCTTCCCCCCTTCTTCCCCTCTCTCTCTCTCTCTCTTTGTGCTGGTTGAAACTCGAACAAACGAGAAAGATTAAATCCTCCAAATTGATAATAGCTACGTTCAGCAGAAAAAGTACTTTGCGACTGTCTAATGACGAATTCAATTGGAACAACTAGTGCGCACTGTGGTGTATATTAAAGCCGTTGTACACTGATTTAATTTGAGTATAAAAGTGAAATATTCCGAATTATAAAATATATATTTTATCTAATAGTATAATAAAAAGTATTGAATATTTCAGAATTTAATAGATTTCTGTTTATGTATAAACATATTTTTACGTTATTTTGTGTACGGCTTTAATCCAGTGCGCTCAATCGAATTCGCTATAAGATTCTTTAATATGATTGATTTTTGTATTTAATTTAATAAGCGAAATTAAGAACAAGATCAATCATATTACAGAATTTTATTAATTGCAAAATTATTTTTCTTGCTAAATATAGAATGTTAGTATAGCCTCAGCTAGATTCATTTTAACTTTAAAATTCTTACGTCTTTGTATTCAAATTGAAGTTAAAAATAATGTATAGCGAAAGATCGAAACGTTCGTGCATCCATTTTTCGGGTACTTGTTAAAACTCGTCGCCTCTTTCGTTCAATTCAAGATATCTTATTATTGAGAGAAATTCATTCTTAAATAATTTCAGATGAAAAGAAAAATGATACTTGAATAGTGAAGTTGATACTTTATCATCGTAAAAGCGGCATCCTATATCCGAACATTTTCGGATAAAAATACATCTTGTCAGCCATTCCTCATCCTGTTCCTCGTTTTTCGAATACCCAGAATTATTCTCTGCATCTCGCTTCTCTCGTTCGTCTCTCTCTCTCTCTCTCTCTCTCTCTCTCTCTCTCTCTCTCCTTTCGACGATATACGAGGACGAAAGTAGGTAGGTAGGTAGGTAGGTGGGCAGACGGAAGTCAGTTTAACGGTATCATCCGAGAGAGTTCAGTCCGTCTTCGATCCTTGGCACGTGGAATGGGGTTCGATGAAATTTCTGAGATCTCTCTGCGTGCTCTTCTTCAGGGTATAGCACCCTGCACAAGTGAAAGATTGCAATTTGATGCTTTCAGAATGATCATCATATAATTTCTTTTTTCATTGGAAACCCGATCCTAATTGAAACACAGTACTATTCAGACTATGCTTTTAGAAACTTTCTAATTCTTTCAATTCCTTAACTCTTTAATCAACATCTTATAAACCAAGCCGTATATCTTTGATCCTAACATAGTCCACCACTGGTCAATTTAATATTCATCGCAATAGAAAGAAGCATCACACTAAAAGTCTAAGAGCAGTTGTAATAACTAAATTACGTGCGCAATAACTGCGTTCACACACGCATTGCTCCCATTAGTTATATATACTCTCTTTCCATTGTGATTCCATCAAAGAAGCTTTTTCCATTTTGATCGTTATTCATCGTCCATCTCTATTTGATGCCTTCTGTTCCTCCTCTTTCTTCTATTACTCGGATTTGGATCATACAGTAGACGGCCCTTATTAAGATTTCTCCACGAAAAGGTCAGATGACTTTCGAGGGAGCGATTGTGCCCCCATCCGCACGGGGTTGTCGGGGAACAATGATCGTCGGGAAAGAGAACGTTGACCTTTATGGCGCTCCCACACTACATTACGTCAGATCACGTCCGCCGCGTGCCTGTCTCGTCCTCTCGGTGTTTTATGAGCACTTCGAGCATGGGGTTGCACCTTGCGGAGGTATCATCTCCGATATTTCTTCGAGAACGGAAAAGAGTAGAGAAAAGAAAATACGCGGTATTCTTACGAGTTTTTTCCGTGTCCGCAAGCTACTATATCTCTCGTTACATCGTAGCATGTATTGCATATTATTAAATTCGAAAATACGCGGTTGCAGGTCTCTATGACTATTTAAAAAGTTTCATATCTATAAGTTCAGATTAAATTCCTCAGATTATAAAGATCGTTAAAAATTCGGCGTGCCTGGCATCCGAGGAGGGACAATCTAAATGCGTCATTTAAACATGTTTGTGAATCAAAGAACTAACTTTTTTATTTAAAGACATTAAGGGTGAAAATAGGAAGATAAGTACACGTCTCTGTGTTATCGTATTGTCGCATGACAATATAAATATTCTCATTGTGTTTACTGTTTTCCAAAAGGTTCTCACATGTACATTCGCATTTTCTCAAATATTACTTACATAAAATTGATCAAAAAGTTATTTCTGTGTGTAAATTGTATATAAATATTATTAAATATATATATTTTCTATTGTAAAAAAAAATATTTAGCGGAGAGATCTTGTGTGAAGGTCACACATGCTGATTAGAAATCGTTTCTAAGTCTCAGACTTGATCACCTTCGATTTCTCTCTCTCTTTCCTTTCCTCTTGAAAGAAGAATCCACATAATTATGGGATTCCGCACATTATTCGGTGAATCAAGAGGAACACCATGGAGGCACAGCTGCAGCAACCTGTTGCAACTACCCCGAACCCTGGGTCGTAGCCAGCGGGAGGCGTTTGACTGGTCCAAAACCGGGAGGGAAGCTGGGAGCGAGCGTGTTTCGCGATGGACCGAATAGCGAACCGGGTAGCGAATAATGAGTGCGTGCTTCTTCAGCAAATTCGCGCAGGTGCAATTTGACAGGAACATGCAATGGTAGTCCCGCACATCCCGCTTTGTGAAAAAGCTCTCAGGCATGGCACATAAACTTAGTAATTTTCATAATCGAACTTTCTCAAAATTCTTGTGAAGTAAAATCCGACAAAAAATTTATTCAAGTTATCTGTTTTTACGTTGACATTTAAACTTGTAAACAAACATTGATGCTTTGTCGCGCTTTTTACCAACCATAAATATATATACTTTATGAACTTTATACTATAATTATATAACTTTACAAGTACTGTCTCAGCTTTGTTAGGAGTGAGCATGCCTGATAAATTCGATTAAGCGAGATAATTCTGATGATATCTGATAATCCCCATGCAGGCGGGTCGTTCTCTTTGAATCAAGATGGAATAGTCTATGTTACCTGTCTACCTGACGATCCGACAATCCGCAGAGGGATGAAAGGGAAAGACGACGCGGGGAAAGGAAGGAAGAATGAAAGAGAAGGAAGAGAGGGGACCATGAACAAAGGGCGTATTCACGCGTCAAAAGTCACCACAGCGTGACGGTAGGGTGGTCCATGAAGATAAACCTGTGGAACCTACTTCGGCATTTCAGCGCCACGAGCACTTGTCGCACGGTTGACTGTTTGTTCCGACAAAATGGCGACGCTTTTTTTAGGGACTACATGATTATATTGTATCAGCGATATTTGACTTTTATCGAAACATTCGATTGTTTCGAAATAGTAAAACGGGTTTAAAACGTCAGCGATATAATGCTGGAAATACATCCTTCAATTATCTGATTTCTTATTTTATTGACAAAGTGATATACAGCGATAATATGATACCGACGGTAGCCGAGTGAGTAATAAAATTCTAAGAGTGACAGTCTTGCTAACGCATAACACATAACGCATAAGAAAATGAATCAATTAAACTCTTCCATTTCTTTTCTTTTTGTGAAATAAAAGACTCTGATTGATCAATTTTTATACTTTATGCGTTAAGCGGTGTTTACAATGAGATTTCAAGGCGTAAAAGTTAATTAAGTTTAAACTTTATTGATCAATCATGGTCGAATATAAGAATAATCGACTACAATTGGTCAATTTCTAACGGCTTAAGGTTTAAAGCTCAAGTTTTATGTTTTAAAAATCTCATTGTAGACGTCGGCTTTAAGCAAAGTCTGTGCTTTGACCTCAACATAGGACCAATATTCTAATATTTAAAATACAGAAATAATATTATGCGTTGCCATCGCAAGCGGCGTTAGCGACGTATCTTTTTTTTTTATCAGGCTCTTGTCCATGAACGGCTCGGTCGAAAAGTCAACGCGGTTACGGCTGGGCCTTTCGAAATACCAAAAAGGCAGGGCGTTCGAAGGAACGCGTGCGAGAAAAAGTCGGCTCTTTAGTAGGTCAACGCCGATGTTGTTCCTTCCCTTCATCAGGATTACGTCACCCGTGTGCTCCTCCCTCCCCCACCGACTCGCGCTCGCACGCCAACCAACGCCAACGCTCATTCGCTCGCTTGCTGGTACACGTGAAGATATGCCATGTGTGCGCACATAATGTGTAGGTACACGCATCTAGCCAGGTTTACATGTATACGATACGTGGTGCTTGTGTGCGTGCCACATCGTGCGCACTTGACCACCCACCCATCCACCCATTTAGGAAACTAGGAGTCGTTTTATCACATCAGGTATAGTAACCGATCTCGAGTCGTTGCCTGGAAGAAGGGAATCTTTACGTTCGTGAACTTCGTGACTCCACCGAGAGATCTTTTCTGAAAGGAAGAATGTCTCATAATAATTCCGCTTGCGATATAAACAGATCTTCCTTCTGATTTGTTTTGCCGCTTTTGGCATATCTGACTCGTACAATTTAACTATTTAATAATCGTGAATTTTCGCGTTTAATATAGAAATTTAAAAGGTATCTGGAGAAAGAAATTTTTTTGTGTTCGGGATCGGTGAGCTTACGAGGGGTTTACGAGAGTGTACATGACTATCGCGTTAGAGGGAGGTGACGGGAGGAGGGAGGAAAGGCTATGCGGGTCGGGGTCGAGTCATGCATATCGATGTCGACGTGCATGAATTTTTCATACTCTCCTACGATTTTGAAAGCCGCTCGCTCGCTCGTAAATCCATAAGCTCGCCCTACTTGACAGCGAGCAAGCTGATGCTGAGAAGAAGTCACCGATGTGCAATATTTGCGATTCGATCTTATGTAAAATTAGAAATAAAATTTTGACGCAAGTGTGTGTCGAGATATCAATAAAATCAGAAAAGTAAAAAGTTAAGGATCCAAACGTAGATGTTAAATGTCAAAATTTTGCTGAAAAAGAATTTGGTAATAGCTACCAAATAATTGGTGAAATATGCCAATCAAACGTTCTATTAATAGAACCAGAAATAATTTTACCTTCTTGAATATTTAGTATTAAACTATTGAATATTTAATATTAGTATCAAACGGTTACTGTTTATGATAATACCGTTTATGATAATACTTTACCCAACATTTGATAGCTATTTCACACTCATTTCCAGTGATTTAATTAGTTTTTAACATAAACTTTTTATTTATTTTTTAACTTAACCGTACAAACAAGGGAAATGCAAAATTAGTAATTCGATATACACAAATTGCAAGTCGCATTATCTCCAGAGGATCGAAAACATTGAGGCATTAATCATTTTCATTAATCAATTTCATTTAAAATCCAGTTTAGCTATTGAGAAGTGAAGGAATATCTTAAGACTAAGCTCGTGCGGAAATTCGGGAGTACGCGGAATAATCCATCTATAGAGTTTACGACGGGGTTAATGCTTGAGAGAGATACGCCTACGTGATGCGTCCTCTCCACCGATCGCAGTCAGCGCGGTGTCGTCCATTGATAGTTCTCGATAGAGAAAAAAAAAATACGTTGCTCGTGGGGCTCGCGCCACGCAAGAGAAAATGGAAAGGAGAATGAAAGGAGACGTTGGCGGAAAAGGTGGTGGAGGAGGAACGGGGAAGGGAGGGAGGAGGAGGAAAGAGCGTGGTGCGAGGGGGAGGGGAGGGGGGAAGGTGAACGAGGGAAGCGAGGAGTGAAAGATATTGGTAATCGAGGAATCCGGGAACTCAGAACCGTTCGAACGGTTGCCGCTGCCGCAGACGCAAGGTCGTTGTCCTTGGGGGATCAACGACCCCTCGACGAGAGGGTGCCGTGGTGGGGATATCGTGTTCGTCCGCGCTCGCCTCCCCGACGTCGCTGCCGACGTCTGGACATAAGGGCGCCCCCAGGTTGTGCTGTGTTAGAGCCGGGGTTAGAATCAGCCGATAGAACCGCCACGGTGGTCTGAGTTAACAATTAACCCCGGCTCGATGACTCTTCTTCCTTCCCCTCCAGATTCCGAGTGTCATATGATATGGAAATGCAAATCCAGTTCACTTATTGATAGCGTATTAATAGTTAAATAATAGAGACCTAACTGATTTGTCATATTGATGTTAAAGATATCAACACGATGTCAAAATGACGATAAATATTGTCAGCTCGTTAGTCGACAGATGAGCTATTTCCTAGAATTCGATACGATTCAAAATAGAGAAAGAAAAATAGAATTGAGGCAGAAGAGATATTAACAAAGATATTAGCTAGACATGTATTGGAAATAAAAGTTTATCGGAGATTATCGTTCTTCGATAGAGACTAAGCGCCATGGAAAATCCATCATTGGTTTATTATTTCTGAAATTTTTAGCGAGATTATTCTTTTTTCTAGGAGCGATAAGTTGATAATTTTCTCCCTGGCTTGAAGTCTTTTGCTTCAATCTCTCAGACGGAACTTTTTGTTGTGCGTAAGAATTCAAATGTCAGTAGATAATATCAGTAGAAAGAGACGAGACTTGTGAAACTCTGTAATCGCCGTCGGGTACGACTGGCCCTTAGAGATTAGGAATAAGGATCGGTTATATATGTGCATCATACACAGAAGAGAGGCAAAGAGATCAGAGAAAAAGAGTTTTAAAAGGCAGTTCAAGAGGATAGAAAGTCCGAGTGGTATGAAGAAACCGAGGAGGAGGGTTGGAAAGTTTTATCTTCAGGCCAAAGAGGATATGTAACCACCTGTTGGGGTGGCGGCGGCGGCTCCGCTCTTCTTTGTGACTGTTTATTTTCGGCCGCGAGTTAATTTCGAATATCCTGCGGCTTCTCTCTGCGGGTTGATAGCGTGCGCCGGAATGTAGGCTTTCTCGCACAAGGAGGCGGGACAGGGGAGAAGGGGATGATGAAAATACAAATAGCGAGAATAGAATACACGCAAGACGAAGCGCCGGTTACAGAACGTTCCAGAAACTTACGTCGTCACTTAGTCTAGCTCTTTTATGAATTTGGAGAAAAGTCCCTACATAATAGTCACCATAGTTATCGGATAGAAGAGACATTGTATCTCGACAACGAATAGAATAAATTCAATATTAATAATACAATGGAGAGAAGTGTCATTCTGATTCAAACCAAGATGTTCCAGATGGGGGAGCTCGGTTCAATCGCGGTTCAAATCAGAATACAGAATCCCCGATTCGACATCACGTTAACGCGAGAGAAGCGTGGGGCGGTTCGCTGACGTCCTTTCGCGTTCTCGCCGGAAGGACTCGCCGGTGTTACGCTCGACGAAGGCGCGTGAGAGCGCAGGACGAGCGAGCAGGGGGAGAACGGGCGTGGATCCTGAGCTGGACATGGAACGCGGAGCGGAGCGGAGTAGAGCAGAGCAGGGCAAGCCAGGCCAGGGAGCAATGTCCCTTCGGAGTCATCATCCCCTTCCTCGCTATCGCGCGTATACTCGCGACGCGAGGTATGCACGCCGTTACTCGCCTCCGCGCCCGCGTGTTCTCTTTCTCTTTCTCTTTCTCAACGCGGCGCTTGCTCGCTTTTTATGGAAGAGCCGTAAGCTGGAATCTCTTCCACGAGAGGCTTTCCTGAGAGAGAGAGAGAGAGAGAGAGAGAGAGAGTTTCCCATCGCTTCGTTTAATCTCTCCACCCCGCGCCGACAATCACGTATATAGAACGAGTCGGCTGGAGATTTTCTTTTGTAAGTCGTAATTAGGGTGGTAAATAATCATAATGCAGGATTGTATGGAATTATCTTTTTTTGAAGATAAAGAAATATATAACTCTTAGCACCCACGATTGGGTCATTTGTATCCTGCATATTTCTTTTTTCTTCTTTTTGAAAAATTAGAAGCATCAAATTATTAGTTATAACATTTATATATAATTTTTTGAAATACACAATCTTATAAATACTTTCTAGTTAGTGTATATCAGAATATATACACTTGTTAGACATTTATAATCTTGATATATTTCCTTGATATAATATTTATCACAATAATTATTTATAAGTTTTTTATAGGTTATTTATAGGTTTTAAGACGCTCATCAGCATCAGCATCATTATTGAGATCTTTCTAAGATGTTTATGAGCAATCAATTATTAAATTACTAATATTATTAAATTACTCGTCAATTTAATTTGTGATATTACTACTCTACTATTAAAAATCTACTATTAAAAACGCGTTTCAATTAAATTCGGTGCAGCTAGCAGAATGCAATATAAATTCACACTGAATTATTAGTATTAAAGATCTAACTTGATCATTTAGGACTTTTATTTTCTATTTATTGTGTACTCATATTATGATCTCAACAGATACTTAATTTAATATTGTTTCATATACACATTTTTTAAAGTGATGAAAATTAACCGAAACATGAATGACTATTCGTGTGTACTAAGGTATACTATATATTAATTTTTTTTATCATTATCTTAGCGCGTTATCGTTTAATTGTTGAAATATGAAAGAACGAACATTTACAGTTTTCTCTACGGAATATTTCTCTGTAAAAACAATCTTTTCGCTACTGTTTTTTTTTTATTCCAAGTGAGTCATCCATGACGATCGCATCGAGTGACGATTGCGTGATCCGCAGGAACGAACGAAGCGAAATGAAAGGAGAATTGACGCACCATTTCCTTCTGCAGTCGCGGTTTCTCGGAATATCCCTTGCGGTCACGACGATACAGATAAGGATATCTTGGTATATGAGGTGCGCAATGCCTCGAATCATCGGGACGTTAGGAAACTCGCCGGAAACTGGTATCTCTCGTTCTTTCTATTCGCTATGACCTCAAAACCTTATGTTGACCTCAGAAGGGCTGTGTAGTGCTGGCACCGTTGAACATGCTACCAGTCAGCCAAAAAAAAAGAAATATCATTCACGCCTCTTTGGGGTGTAGCCGAGACTGATAAGATAGCCGTGTGTGTGCATACGTGGCGTAGAGTTAAGGCGAATTTACATGGTTCACTCTTGATGATCCTCGACCTGATGACTCATCTCCATCAACATATTCGACGAAAAATATTTTTGTTTCGAAAGGACATCGCGGCATTTGTAGAAATTGAAGAATACGTAGATTGGTATTTTCCAATAATTTGAAACTACAAAGACGCTTTACGAATCTCTCAAATCGTAGAAACTCATCAAAAGAGAGGGAGATACGATTAGATCATTCTAAGAGTTCAAATATTATCAGAATGATTATTTAGGATGACTTTAACCAAACATCGATTAAGTTAATCTCTGTGTAACTTATCAGGAAATATCCGTATTAATTTTTTTCTTATGTGAAAAAAGATTAAGAATTCAATTTACAATCCAATAAATTGTGCAGTTAGAAATTTTGTCTTAAGCAGTTCTACCAGTTGAATTAATCGCCGATTAAACTAATCGAAAATCTGATCGAATTCGTCCTTATGTTCAATGTTTTGCAAATGTAGATTAACTTTAATCTCGATCCAAGTCATTTTTACTTTCCTCTAATTCTAAGAGATAGAAAAAAACAAAAATCAAGATAATCTGAGATTAAAATTGATCTATCTACATTATGATAGAAATGGACTGCGAACGCTGGATGGACAGCGTACGGTTTCCGATATGCCGATCTCCATATTTAATTGCTCTGCATGATCGGTGTCATTGACACTTCGTGTTGTCGAGAGATCGCCATTAGATCGCTGGTCGATTCGAAGAGAATTCAAACACGGCACAGTAAAGAGGTTAAGACGACACTTAACCTCCCCGATCGCATATGGTTCCCAGTTGGAACGAACGGCACTGGCGGTGTGTCGTAACACACGAACCTTATGTGTACACTAATTAGGACCATTGAGGAAGAAGACGGAGAGAAGACATTCGATATATAGAACGCCACCCGTTAGCTGGCGGCACGCGGAGTGTTGCGCGACGCATTAACATTTAACATTAACACTAACCCGTTCCTTCTACTAAGTCTCCTCGTGTTCCCCTCTACTAGTTCCTACCTCCTTCCTTTGCCATTACAGCGATTGATATCATTTTCACAATATCAATTAAGTTCTCTCTTGTTGGAAATCCGAGTGACATCCGTTTCTCGTTTCATAAGAATTTAATGTGAAAACGTTTTTATTTAATGTTCCTTCATTTTTCGATGTTCTGCTTGTTTTATATATTTAATATTATATTAATTATGTATTTTAGAGATGTCCGAATACAAATTCAAATACAAATCGAATCAAATCAGATAAGATAATTCGATTCGAGATCAAAATTTAAATGATTCGAATTCAAACTATTCGAATTAATATATAAATATTATACTTTATTATATAAAGTAATAAATTAATAAATGATTACTTAGATTACTTTGTTTCTTTTAAGTAACGATTATCTTTGATTTAATAAAGAATATTTTCCTGATAATCTTAAAATATATTTACTGCAAATTTGAGAAAAACTCATTATTATGTTCTGAAAACAAGAATTTATTTTCTTTTGAAAAATATTTTTATAAAATTGAAGAAGCGGCTCTATATAATAAGCAGATCAAAATTGTTTTATTTTAGTAATCTTGATTGAAATATTAAACTTACAAGAATTCAAAATATATTTTAAATAAATTTAATATTTGATAGTTTATGATAGTTTTACAATAGATTTGTAATATTTGAAACAAGTAATTTATTTTTGCGTACAGTATGTATTTTTCTGATTGTAAGAAAATATAAAATCATATTTCCCATTAAGTCAAATAGATACAAATCATCTTTTATTATCTACATATTTAAATTCAACTTAACAATAATTATGTTGCTAATTAAAAGTTATGTTTGAACGATTCAATCGAAATCGATTCAGAGAAAGCTTATCGATTCGGTTCAATTCGAATTCGAACAAAGAAACAAAGTGCAATTCAATTAAGCGTTAAAAGAATCTTGATTCGTACATATCTAATGTATTTACATATTATTCAGATTTCTCGTGAGAATGCAGCTCAATCTCTTTTTCTTCTGCACTCATTTCACGTTTGTTTGCACTCTTCTAGTGCGTCGTCACGGCTCGTTAATTTTCCGGAAATGCACCCGAACACTGTTGCAATCGTCACGAGGTGCGCCACCCTCGCTGGGGCCCCACCTCGACTTGCCAGTCTCTAATCCCGATTTGCGAATAACAAATGTAAATTCACGGATCCGCGAGTGCGCAGCTTGTTTCCGGATGAATGCGACATTGCTGGACGATTCGTGGAAATACTCGACAGTCGCCACTCCATTCGCTTTACTTTGTTTTCTTCCTTTATTCGATTCCCGAGAAAAAAAGAACTATTTTCACCGCGATTCTTGACACTTCGATAAGAGATTTGTTATTTGTAGTTACTTTCTGAAGTAAATAATGTTTCATACTTTCGCCTGTATTCACGCGCTTATATGTAGAGATATATTGTCGCAGATATACTATCTAGAGGCTATTATTGTCTTTCCTACATTATTTTAACAAGATTCATTTTATATCATCATTAAGAATCAAGAATTATTAATCTTTCGGAGTTGTCAATCTGTATACATTTACTGACGTTGGGTTTGTAAGATCCATTTAATTCAAATGTTAATTAAAAGACATTAATTTCATTCAAAAAATTAAAATTAAATAATTTGTATAAAAAAGAATGAATATCTAAACTGAAAACTAAACTGGATTGCCACAAAACTGGAAATCAGGAAATCATCAGAGAAATTGGAGAAAAGTTAGGGAATTTTGCAAAATTTTCTAGAAAATTAAAATTTTTGAAGAAATTCAATTGAATGCATCATACTAACATTTTCGTATTCCACCAACATATACTTAACAGTTAAAAATGTAAGCAGTGTCAGCAATTAATAGTAATTTACATTGCTACGTTAAATTGATCTCTCAACAAAATTTTTAACAGTTTCTAAATCAGAATGAAAATACAAGAAATTTCAAAATATTATTGAAAGTCGAAGAAAAACAAGTCTAAAAATCAAGGAAAAATTATAGATTTTTTATGATGAGGAATTTGTGGCAACTCTGCAAATATATTTTAATAAAGAATAATGAGAGAGAATTTACAGATGTATTTAAAAAAAAAATTGAATTGTTTGACATTTTTGATAGAGAGACTTATAATTGAGTAGCTCCAATATAAACTCATCGTCAATTCCAGAGAGTTAAGAATCATTTTAAGAATCAAGAGGAATAGAGATGAGATAAGGAGATAATTTGAAGGAGAAAAGATTCGAATAAAATTTCTGACGCCTCGAGCAAAGTCAGGATATCAAAGAAATTGGAAAAGAGATAAAGATGGAACGGATTTTGGATATTTATGGCGGATTAAAAAAAAATATGATTGATCTATACTTCAAATTAAATCAATTGCATTTTTCGGACGCCAGTCAGAAACGCGGAGGCGCGTTTCGAAGTACGAAAGGATCGTTCCATGTTGTACATATAACGGGGAGCCGCGCTGAAAGGCAAGGAGCAGGGCAAGGCAAGACGCGAGAAAAGGCTTGACTCTTTCTCCTTCTCTCTCCCTCCCTCCCTCCCTCTCTCTCTCTCTCTATCTCTCTCTCTCTCTCTCTTTCTTTCTTTCTCTTTCTTCCGAGTTCGAGGCAAAGTCGCGTCGGCAGTCGCCACGGCCGTTTCTCAACCCTTTCGCGGTTACGTCACGTTAAAAAAGCTATTTGGGGTCAACACCCCGCGCTACAGCGACACGTGTAGTACTCCTTGGATCCCCCGATCCCCCCATTCCCCCGTCGCTCCGCGACGTGGCGGCCCTCCACCCCGCGGTAACGCGAAGACAGCCCTCTCTCCCTCCTCCTCCGCGCGCGCAAGCAATGACGCCATTGCTGTCACTTCCCTTCCCTCCCACTCCCCCGTCTCACTCGCCTACTCTAAGTATTCCTTCTACTCTCGCCGAGGTTTCTAAGCTTCCTAGACGTGCCAGGGCCAGAAACCCAGTTCTAGACGAGCGCGCGTAGCTCCGGGCACCAAAGATCGCCGATAGGGTTGTTACCAAACTATATTGGTAAAAAAACTTCGTACATATTTTCATCATAAAAAATTCTCTAATACATATACATGTTACATAAAAGAAATAAAAATACATATTTTATATAGGGTAAATGAGGAAACTCTAAATTAAATCGTAATGTCGAAACATTAACCCTCCAGCAAATCAGACATAATGATCAAGTTTGTGCAACATACAGCAAGCTCTCTTGCGACAGAGGAAATGAAAGACGGAGAAACAGAACGGATTGGGAAAGGGATACAAGAGAGACGGGGAGAGAAGAGGGAAAGGCAAAGCAGCCCCAAGCGATACAGCCCTGGCCGTGGGCGCAACGAAAGAGTGGTAGGAGAGTCGCACACAGTCGAGTTTCTCGAGGAACGAGCGAATGAGAGCGCTCGCTCTGCGCGAGCTAGAACTAGCTAGAGTCTCGCTAGAGCGGAGCCAAGGACACTAGATGATCAGCAACAGTAGTCGCAAGAGTCAAACGACAGCGGCGGAGGCGGAGGCGGAGGTGGTGGCAGCGGAGCGGCGGCGACGGCGGCGTCAGAGATGGTGGTGATTCCCCTTTACCCCGACCCACATCGTCTACGTGCTCGTTCATCCCCAGACCTCTCCCTCCCTCAGACCCCTTCCCCCTCGATATTACCATCGTCGTCCTCACCCCCTCTACCACCGCCGTCGCCGCCACCGCCGCTGCCCCGAGAGTCTCTCTCCGCAGCTTCCCCTTCCAGGTACTTTTTTTTTGTCCGACTGTACGCCACTCTCGCGTCCATCGCGACAAGGCAGCCGCTTCGGTGCCTTTTTATCAGTCGGCCGAAAAGATCTCGCGAGGATTCTACCGCCCCGCGTGTTCGCACTTACTTGAGATAGAGAGAGAGCGAAAGAGAGAGCAACCCTCGAGCATGCTGCGAGAATACAAATATATAAATACATTGCATGTATATACGTATATCGCTCTACAGCTCCCCCTTGCATTAGTCTGGTCGCGTGAAATGGCACGAACGTCCCGTTAAACGCGACTGCCAAGGGGTAGAGGGGCAGAACGAAGGAGACAAGGGGGAGGGCAGGAGAGAGAGAGAGAGAGAGAGAGAGAGAGAGAGAGAAATACAGTCGTGTGGAGTGCGGGCGATGTGAAGTCGCGGTAACGCATTTGCGACGCGAGGCACGGATATCGGGGTGAAGAACGTGTTGTGGTCCTGTTGCCAGCGTAGCAATTTCGCCAGTGGTACGACGCGGGAACTATATTCAGGGTTACTTGATTGTCTTTATCGACAACTTTGTGAGACTAGGATCTCGGATGGGTGAAGAGGAATTCATTGCTCTGGAGTAAAGTATCACCAGCGGGCAAAATTTCAACTGGTAGAGGCTTGCTGCGACACGCAATAGTAGTTGGGTAGGTTGGCGTACAACTTGAGGTTGTTTCGTTGCGAAGTGACCTCGTGGCGTCGGTAGCGGCAGCGGTGGCGGTGGCGGCGGCGGCGGCGGCGGCGGCGGCGGCGGCGGCGGCGGCGGCGGCGGCGAAGACGGTGGCGACGGATAGCAAG
>Ga0157364_1000082_pt1 | contig 38578 bp, 47 predicted proteins | sample AttsexASBM2_FD_111476 | JGI IMG/M metagenome (GOLD analysis project Ga0157364, IMG submission 111476) | Fungus gardens microbial communities from leaf cutter ant in Ribeirão Preto, State of São Paulo, Brazil - Atta sexdens ASBM2 | ecosystem: Host-associated > Fungi > Mycelium > Unclassified ...
GATCAGCTTGTCTTCAAAGAGACCTTCAGGACGCGCAATCCCGCGCATATGCTGTTCGGTTTCCTTAAGCCACGCCTCGGTAAACTCGCTGCCCTGCGCGTGCGGCCTGACGTAGCCGCGCAGGCGGTCAAGGTAGGCATCGACGTTATTCTCGTCCTGGCAGTAAAACTGAACGATCCACGGATTGATCGCCAGATCGTCAAAGCTGTCCTGCAGAGCATCTTCCACCACGTCGCGAATCTGCTCCAGGCGCTCGTCAGGACGGCCTTCGGTTGCCGCCGGCGTCACTTCATAGACGGCACCGACGGAGATACCATCATCAAGCAGCAGGCACTGTTCCTCATCCAGAAACTCTGCCCACGGCAAATAATCAATGATGGATGGATTGTGCGAGTAAACGCGTTTTTCATCGGCCTGTGACATTTTACCGGGACGGACAACGGGCTCCGGACCGGCCTGCTCAGAAACATCTGTTAAGTGGCGGTTTTTTTCAGGGGATTTCCCTTTAAAGAGTCCGAACATTACAGCGCCTCCGTACGTTCGCCAGGCATGGCGTACTGCGTCTGGTCATAGAAGGGGAAAACGGTGCTGTAACCGGGCACGGGAGTGTTTCCCTGTGCGAGATGAGGGAACACGTACATCACCATGTCTGGATTAGGCAGTCGCGGGAACTGCTGGCTGATTTCGGACTCCTGCGTGCGGCTGTAGCTGCGATCGTCGCTCAGTGCGGCCTGTTGCTCGCTGTCTGAAAGGCCACGGCGCAGCGTGCTGCGGGCTTCACTGCCGCGCGAGACACCTGATTCACCGTCGGTGCCTTTCCACAGCTCCAGCATGTTGCTGTTACCCGGCGGCAGCATCTCATCTTTGTTAGTGGAGCAGCCGGCAAGCGTGCTGGCTACAATAATCATGAAAACCCCGAATTTTGCAGTAATACCCATGGTCATTCTCCTCAGTCCAGTCCACCGGTGCTGCCGTCTTCGCCCGGCAGTGTAAAGTCGTAACGCACCCGGCGGCCCTTGTCTTCGTAATCGATCGCCAGCTCGCGGGTAATGTGTACGGCAAGTTTTGCACCCGGCTGTACGTAGATAGCGTCAAAAGTCTGCCCGTAGCGCTGTTTAACCCACTCAGTGATTTCGTCAGAACTGCCTGAAATCGCCTTGCCCAGCACGGCCTGTCCTGCGTCGCCGGTGAGCGTAGAGGTTACGCCGCCGTAGGCGTTGGTCTGGCTTGTCGTCTGGTTCTGGCCGATGGCGTCACCCGCCGCGCCGGCTGCTCCCAGCAGTCCGATCGTTGGCAGATAGCTTGAGGCATTAGACTTGCGCGTGCCGGAGATGCAGGGGATCCCGTTTTCATCAGAGATCCAGCCGATGCCGCCAGTGGTGCCGGTCTCTTTACCGCCGTTCTGGTTGCTGTTATTGCCGCCCTTGCCGCTGCGGTCCGGCTTCGGCAGCGTACGCACGGTGCCGTCGGTAAACACAAACGTGACGCTGTTGACCTGACCACGCACGCAGGACAGGGTCCAGTCGCCGGAGGCGGTGCCGGAGACGATCGCACCCTCAACGTCGGGTAGCTCGATGCCGTTGGCCGTCAGGTTGTCCTTACCGATGAGCACCTTAAAGGGATACGGGTCGGTTACGGTGCCGTTGATCGGCACGCGGCCGAGCAGTGCCGTCATGGCGCGGCTGCCAATCAGCGTGGAGTTCTCCGGAAGCGTATACACCGGTTCGGCCTCCTCTTCTGCGCCTTTCTCAGCCGTTGAACCCTTAACCTGCTGTTCATAGCTGCCTTTCTGTTTCGTCAGTGCATTTTCACTGAGAAACGAGGTCGGAAACTGTGAACCGCCGGCGCTGCTGCCCGACGCGCCATTTTTCTGCGCTGAGGGCGTGGAGGGGCTGTCCTGGGGTGTGACCCACATCAGGCCATCGCTGTCGGAGGCCGGAGCATTGCCACCGCCGGTACCCATGCCGTCGAGACCCAGACCCAGCGGGATATCGCTGTCAGTGCCTTTTGCCTTGTCTGCAATACCCTTACCGGCATTCTGCAGTTTATTCGTCAGCTCGTTGATTTTTGACGTCAGGACGTTCTGCTGCTGGCGCATCTGGTTTTCGCGCTCGTGATAGCTTTTCTCCACGCCCTGAACGGCCTGATTGACCTGTCCGGAAACGTTGGTATTGCGCTCGCGCAGTTTTTCATTTTCGTCCAGCAGCTTGGCATTCTGCCGGTTGAGAGAATCCTGCTGCTGACGAACGGCGTTAAGCGAGCCCACGATCGTTTTCAGCGTGTCCTGCGGCGTATCGCCCTCGATGCCGAGCGCCTTAAGCTCCTGCGGAGACAGGTTTTTAAGCGCGTCGTCTGTCTGTGCATGTGCAGCCTGCGCGGCGGGCTCCTGCGGTTTGCTGTTATAGCTTTTCACCGCAATGAATCCGCCGCCGACCAGAATGGCCGGAACCAGCACTTTAACCAGTCCGTTTGACTTAATTTTCATAGCGGATCACCTTCTGGGCCGGGCGGGTAGCAGCCTTGTGCGCGACGGAGGGCTCACGCACAAAAGCGTCATCAGGGCGACCGGCGGTAACCAGGTACAGCGTGGTGGTATCTTCCGGGGTGCCGGCTGCACCCAGCCAGCGATGCTGAAAGGTGGCCGTGACAAATTGGCCCTGCAGTTCACGCGGATCGAGCACAACTTTCTGCGATGAGCTGTTGCGGATCCTCAGCGCGATGACGGTGCGACCTGCCACGCCCCAGCCGGCAACCGGTGACACAGTCACGGGAGCCGAGGGATATAACGTAGTGATACGTGATGGCAGGTGCGGATTAACGGGGTGAATGCCCGGCACGGCTTCAACGGTGCGCACCGGTGCATACAGATTCTGAGCTGCGTAGCGCGTCAGCAGAACCGGAACAGGAGCCTTATAGCTGAATTTTTTACGCTTCGCCTGCGTGCTGTTGCCGTCGCCGGCGGCTTTCTCTCCGGTGCCGGTGGCTGCACTGCTGACCGTGCTAACGTCACCGCTGTAAACGATTTTAACCGGCTCGGCTGACGCGGTTGCCGTCGTACGGACGTCCAGCAGAATAACCTCCCCGCTTTCCATGTCCTGCAGCTGCAGGCGCGTCTGAGGGAAATCACTTTCGGCTTTGAGATAGACCGCGCCGCCGGTGCTCTGCACGCGCAGCTTGCCGTTCAGTGCCGGCGGAAAACCCACGCGCACGTTTTTATCAACGAAAATCACGCGTTCCTGACCCGTTTTGAGGGGGATCTGCAGCGGCACGCGCTCCCATTTCATCAGCTCGTCCGCATGTGCCGACGCGCAAAACATCGCCGCGACCGGCAGCAGTGACAGTGACAGCGCCACAAGGCATGCACGTGATCCTGAGGTAAAAGATGGATTCAACATCAGAACATCCCCTTTTTTTCTGGTTTCGGCTGTTCAGGCGCGGCGGCAAGACGCTGCGGGATGCCTTCATAGCAGTCCAGCGCCATGCCAAATGGATTTGATTCAGAGTCGCCGTCCCAGCGCACGACTTTTAGCGGATAGCGCACCATCGCGCGTTTAACCGGCTCGGTAAGGTAGTATTCGTCAGCAACAAGGTCGAGTTTCACCACCCAGTTATCACGATCGATGACTTTCACGCTGTCACCTGAATAACCACGTCCGGGAATTTCGTAAACGACGCGCACGCGGTCGGTTAACTCGTTTTTTTCACCGCGAACCTTTGAATCCTCCTCAAGAAACGCCTTGCACTGTGGCGTCAGGTAAGCTGAAAGCGACTGAATGCGGGCGGGATAGTCCACTTTGCCGTTTTTGGGCCAGGCGTTCAGCTGCTGGAAAATGTAATACGTAAAGCCGTACACGGTCGGAGGGGGGATTTCCCACCACGGGCGCGTGCTGCCCTTGCGCAAATCAGGCGGGTTGTGGATGGTCAGTTTTTCAGGTGCCCGCATCCAGCCCCCCATAGCGGTAACCAGTAACAGCAGCAATACGACACAGGCCGCCCGCAGGGTAAAAATATGCTGATCGCGGCCCTTAACCGCGTGGCGAAAACGACTCATTTGGTACTCCTGAGGTTTTTGCTGCGTCGCAGGGACCAGCCCCGCGAGTCAATGATTAATCTGGGATCGCCCAGCCCCATGCGGCGCTTTTTCAAATCAAACTGCTGCCAGAGATACGTTTCCGGTTTCCCGCGTTTTCTGCTGGCAAGCCATTTGCCGCCAAATGCAATGAGTACGAGAGGAAAAAGCAGTGTGACGGTTGGGATAGCAAGCCAACCGAAAAAGAATGCGAAGGGTAGGGAAAGCACCAAACCGGATAACGCGCCAATCAGTGCTGCCAGCCCTAACTCGGGGGTAGTGAACCCCCGGAATACCACAGGCTCAGCGTTCAGGCGATCCGGTAAAAATCTGATGGTCGCCATCGGGACGTTTTCCTTATGAGATGACTTCTGCAGACTTGCCCAGCAGCCAGATAACCGCGACCAGCATAACCACACCGACCACAACAATGGCCCCGAACTTAGACCAGCTGGCGCGGTCATTACGGACTTCACCAAAGGTGACTACGCTGGCTTCCGCTACTTTGAAGAATGCAAACGCACACGTAACAAGACCACCAATCACAAGTCCATCCTGGATGTGTCCACTGATTGTGCCCATAAGACCGTTGCCTGTACCGCTTGAGGTAGGGGCTTCAACCGTTGGCAAATCAGCAAGGGCAGGCCTGGCGGCCATTGCGCTCAGCAGGCTGGCAGTGAGGATACGGGCCCAGGCTGATTTAGCTTTAGTCTGAGCTTTAGCGGCCGCGCGGGTTACTGCAGATACGAATTTAGACATGATTTCACCTGTAAAAAGAGTTGATTTAGGGTTAACTACAAAACATCCAGATACTTACGACTAACAATAAGACTGAGCGAACTACGGCTTTGCCCATCGCGCCCTCCTTCAGACGCTGATTTGACCAGCCTGAGTAGACATCCACGATTGCCCATGCTGCCCAGAAGAAGAGGAATCCGATCAGCAGCCCAAGGCAGAGCAGGTGCAGCAGATTGGGTTCCACATTTCCGGAACCCGCCTTAAAGGCAGCTTCCTGTGCAGCTGTCATCGCCATCAGGGACGCTCCCGGCGATAATTTCCTGCCACACCAGACAAATCGCGGGGCTGGGCACGCGTTGGCTCCAGATAACGATCAATGCCGGCGCTGATGGTTTTCAAATCGCCATTAGCTCGCTGGTAATCGAAGAAGTAGCGGCCACGCTCCGACGGATCAGCCTGTGCTGCGGCAACCCGCGCCCGTTCCAGCGAAGCCTGAATCTGGACGATCATTCGCTGCGCAGATGCCAGCTCGTCTTTCTCAGATGCAGACGCCGGAGAGGACGCGAGAAAGGTCAGGCCCAGCACACCGCCGCATAACAAAAGTTGTGTTGCCGGACGAAGAGATTTCATATGCACCTCCAGTGGTTGTTGAGTGCGGTAAGCATGCGAAATCTGGCTGCCGGGTTCAGCCGTTAACTCTTTTTGGGAAAATAAAAATTTAGAGTTCAGCGCAAATGCTGATTTATATTGAGGAAAGCTGACTTGTTTGTTGTAACTAACTTAAAAGCACTGACACCCCGCTATGCGGGTAGTCTGCTGACGGCAGGCTTCTGAAAAAAAGTTTCAGTAGCCTCCGTCCAGCTCCGAGGTAAGGTCACCTAAATGATTAATTAATTTCGTGCATGAATAATTAAAGGAAGGGATTTGACCTAGGCCGACAGTGGTATACGCACGCTGAAAGAATTTTGCTGATAGCAAAAAATACAGCCTGCGGCGTGCAGGCTGTGTGCTATCAAGGTTAGAGATATTTTTTGAACGATGCTGTTGTAACCGTAATGGTCAACCCAAGCATTAACGCTGCGGGCAGCAGCAAAAGGTTTGGATAGACCACTGAAGGCCATGAAAGGTAGGCCATCACCGGCAGATACACAGCTGGTTTGATCAATTTTTTCGCGCGATGGTACAGAAAAGACGATTCATAACCGGCACCAAACCGACGCAAATCACGTCGGCCAAGCCCTTCAACCACGGCAACGCATATAACCAGTACGAACAGCGGTACAGAAAGGGCAATGATGGTGACGCGGATCAGCGTCACGATAGAGACATATACCGTTGCCAGCATGTACTGCTGCAGATAATTTCCCAGCCAGCCGCTGGCTTCCTTAAGATTGCGTGAGACCTCATTGCCGCTGTTCATCTCGGCCTGATATTTTTCCTGTATCCAGCCGATGATCCCACTGTCCACAAACGCCCACTGATAGGCATCCGTTATCCAGCGCGTCACCGTTGCGGCCGGCTCGGACAGCAGCAGGCTGCGGGTAAAATCAGAAGACAGATAGCCAAATTCGGTATTCATCACCGCCTGGCTGTGCGCTGCCCCCATTTCAGGCCAGAAGAACGCAATCCCGACATATTCAATGACAAGGCTCGCCATCAGTGATGCCAGGATCACGCCAACGAGTTTCCAGGGCCAGCCCCAGACCAGGTTATAGAGCAGCCCGTGCTCACGCGGTTGCGCAGGGTGCTGCTGCGGATATTGCTGCGGTGCGGTACGACGTGCCTCAGCCATTGTTATCTCCCTTCACTGGCGCAGCTGTTGAACTGCGGCTGTCCCACCACCCTTCACTGCTGTGGTAATTCCGGCGCATCTCTTCTGCAAGACGCGCGATGTTCTCAGGCATATGCACGTCACCTGCATCGCCCGCCGGCAGCGGCATACGAATTTTCCAGAGCTGGCCGCCCTCAAGCAGCGCAAACGCCTGACCTTTAGGCAGTGTGACAATGTCGGCAGGCTCAAGCAGTGGCACCTTAATGGTGCCGACGCGGTCCTGGGTGCTGGAGGTAAAATCGTGATTTACGGTGACGTCAGCTGAATCCTGATGACCTGAGACCAGCGTTTTACTGTAGATTTCAACCTGCGGCAGCTGTGAGGTCAGCAGCTCTGCCGTCCGGTTTTCTCGCACGCGCAGCATGATCAGGTTGTTAAAGTTACCCTGAACCTGAGAGGTTTTTGCGGCGCTCCCGATCCGGGCTTCAATATCAGATGAGGTCTGGGTATAGGCCGTCACCTGCATGCCCGCCCCGCCGCCTTTATTGATGAGTGGGATAAACTCATTGCCCATCAGTTCATTGAATTCATCGCAGTGCAGGTTAATGGGGTCTTTGCCCTCTTTTGAACCCGGCAGGCCGCCGTTGATACCGTGCTTGTAGATGTGACCGGCCACGCTCACCAGATCGGCAAACATGCTGTTACCTACGGCGCTGGCAACCTCGCTGTCGCTGAGCGCATCAAGCCCCACGTAAACGATGCCTTTTTTACGGATAACCTGCTCCCAGTCAAAAATAGGGCGCGGATCTTCCATATTCAGATAATCGGGAGACAGCAGCTCCGCCGTTTTACCGGTGGTCAGTTTTTCCAGCAGCGGCAGCAGTGACGCCACAATTTTGTCAAAATAGGTACGGTCATAGCGTACTGCAGAGCGCAGTCCGTCAAGTATCGGGTCATACAGCGCGTTTCCTGCGTCAGAACTCAGCGCCACTTCAACTGCCCAAATCCTGATAGCTTCAGGCTGCCCCTGCATGTTGCGCGGCACGTCGTCCTCACCGAATGCGTTGGCATTGTTCTCGATCTGGCTGTTCAGTTCGGGCAGTTTCTTGTTAATGATTTTTTCTGCGTAACGCAGATACAGTTCGGCGATGTTGTTCACGTAGCGGGTGATGAGCGTGTAATCCGGGCGTTCCCCGAGAGCAACCAGCGCCCGGGCAACGATATTCACGAACCGCCAGGCAAACTCGCGAAACGCTGCGCTGTTACCTTCACCGCTGAGCTGGCCGGCAACGCGGGTAGCCACCTCCGATACGCGCCCGAAGCGCCCTACGGCGTTATACCGCGCGGAAATATCAGGCCAGCCCAGGTGGAAAACGGTCAGCTCATCGCCCCGGCCTGCCCGGTGCGCTTCCGCCCAGACCCTTTTCAGCAGGTCCGCATCACCTTTCGGATCAAACACGATGGTGACGTCACCACGACGTATATCCTGAGTGATTAACAGCTCAGCGAGGCGCGTTTTGCCCACGCGGGTTGTACCGTAGACAACCGTGTGACCGACCCGCTCACGCAGATCGAGCGTGACGTCAGTTTCATCCGGTTCAATGCCGTGTACGGCTGGGTTACCGCCAACCGGGGGAAGCGGGCGAACCGGATTGACTGGCGTATCGGCACTGAGCAGTCTGCCGATCGCCGGCAAACTGCTTTCTGTCGCTTCCTCTAACTGGCGGGCAAGCTGATACAGCTTTGACGGCTTAAGGTAGTGGGCCACTTCCGGGCGCAGCGTATCGCGCAGGCGCTGGGTGTGTTTCTGGGTCCAGCGAAACCCACGGCCCAGAAAAAGCCGGCGTTTACTGACGGGGATCTGTTTTGACGTCATTACGTAGCGCGGTAAACGGCGAAGATTGCGACGGTAGCGAATGACCTGTATTCCCTGACGCGCGCGTATGGCAGAAAGCACCGCGAATCCACCGGCGGTGACGTAGCTGACGGAAGGTGCCAGGGCGACTGCCCAGGGCGCTGTCACGCAGACGATGGCGGCAGTGCCCGCTGCGACCGCTGTATTCAGCTCTACAGCCGGGCGCAGAAGCGCCTCAATAACGTATTTATCACTCACAAAGAAAACTCCTTAAAGGGTTTACCTGCCAGTAGAGCCAGAAGGCGTTGTCCGCTTATAATCATCAGTTGCTGTGAACCGCTGCTGACAGCCCTGCTTTTCTGGCCCGTCCGGCCGGTATGAATAAACAGACCGCGCTGCCCCATGCGCGTCAGCAGCGCGTCAAAATCCTGAACGTGCGACGGTGTTATCGCCCGGCTGTAGCGCTTGGCCTGAATCAGCCAGCACTCGCCGTTTATGTGTACGCGTCCGTCCAGTCCGCCGTCCCCGCTGTACGACGCATTGCGCTGTACGGCATAGCCCTGACGCTCAAATGCCAGCAGCAGTAACTCCTCAAAGACGTAGGGATTAATTTTGCGCAGATAGCTCATGCGCTGCCCGTCTCCGCTGAGCTGGCGAAGGCGGGTATAGACGCGCTCTGCCGTTGCGCGATACCGGCGGTGCCGCCGCTCGCTGGCCGACTGTCGGCGAAAGCGCCAGAGCAGAAAGATAATTACGGCCAGCAGGACGGCCAGCAGGACCGGATTTGCCATCAGCAGTGCCGCGACGTAAGGAGCTGATATCACTGCCCTACCTCCTGAGACAGGCCGCTGTCCGTGATAAGTACGGGGTAATGGGTCAGCTGCAGGCGGCGGGCAAGTTCAGATCCCGATGAGGGCGCCAGCTGAAGACCAGGCGCGAGACCGCGCAGGGATTCCAGCGATTCCAGGCTTTCAACGTTCACAACGAGGCCGGCTGCATTTCTGGCCGAAAGCTGTTGTGCATTCTGCTGCAGCCACTGCCGTGAATAGCTGTCATCACCCATGATAAACAGCGCTCCGATGCCCGGCAGCTGCAGCGCCCGGGGAGTCACGTTTCCGGGGGAAAGTTCTGGCGTAATAACGGGCAGCATGGCCGCTTCACCCTGTCCAGGAGCTGAAGCAGGCGCAGGCGGCGTATCCTGGCGGTTTACGGCCTCGAAAACAGCCTGCGTGCTCTGCCCGCCCAGGTCTGCAATGACGTTGAGCTCAGCCAGCGCGGCAGGCGAAAAGGCGATAAATGCGGTAACGATGAGGTTTTTCAGATTCATGATCACTGACTCCGTGGATCTATCCAGACGAGGCCGTTATCCGGCACCGATGCGGACGCTGTCTGTTCAACTGCGGTAGCCGCCGGCAGATGCGGCGAGGACTGGAGCATGGCAAGCTTGCTTTTAACAAAGGCGCGATAGCGGGCAGCGGGTGCGCCGCCTGCGGGATGGTGATAACAACCGGCGGCATCGAGCCAGCTTCCGGGTTTCCGGTCCCAGCACTCGCGCAGGATGGCGGCAGCGGCGTTCAGATTCACGTAAGGATCCAGCGCCTCCCAAGTTGACGTAAAACGCTGGCCGTTCCAGCCGAGATTAACCTGGGCGATACCGACATCGATGCGCTTCAGTGAGTTCGTTTTCATGAACACCTGCAGCGCCTGCCAGGCTTCAAGACGGGTTTTATAGCGATAGCCCTTACCCGCGACGTTGAGGGTCCACGGCCACGGGCGTTCGCCCTGCGGCAGCCTGCGCGATGATTCCTGCAGGCTGACGGAGTAGAGCGATTCCGGCGGCACGCTGTGCGCCTGCGCCACGCGCACGTACCCCTCCGGAACGGTCTGTTTGCCACCGGCGAACGTGGAAAATGAAAGCAGCAGCAGCGCCGCTCCGGTCAGAATGCGGCGAGTTGCCATCCGTCTTCCCCCTGCTGCAGAACCACCGGCATGATGCCGTTACCGAACCGCATCCAGCGACCGCCGTCGTGATTCAGTGTGATCTGACGGCTGCGCACCCTGTCCAGCGGGATGTGATGGTCTTTTGCCCAGCCGCGAAGTTTCCCGTCATCGCCCTGGCTGTCTACAAGGTAGATATCAACCGGCCTGTTATCGGCTAATACCGCTGCCAGCCGGGCGTCACACTGCCCGCAGCCCGCTGACTTAACGAACAATGCCAGCCGCCCTCCTGTGTCGTGCGCAATGCCGGCTGCGTTGCCCATATTTACCGCAAGCGTTTCCGGATAGAGCCGCTTCCATGCGGCGGTGACTTCGCGCTGGAAATCCAGCTCTTTTTGCGTACGCGCAAACTCTTCCTTTACCCACTTTTCCGCATACTGACGACGCTCGGCCTGGCTCCGCGCCTCGATACCCAGCGTTGACAACGGATCCAGACCCGGTGACTGAATGCCGCGCGGACCGTTCATCAGCGACTGATAGCGCTGATAATCGTCCTGACTCAGCCCCCACTGACCGGCTTGCTGTTTCAGATCCTGCACGCTGCTTTGCTGCACGCTCTGCGCCGGCGCATCCACCGGTTCGCCCCTGGAATTCTGAACCTGAACGCTGGCCTGCGCAGAGCAGCAGAGAATAATAGCTGCAAGACTGGCTATTTTTAGCTTCATATCGCCTCCGTTAGTGAACGTTGAGAGTCGTTAAGCGTCCGTTTACGCGAAATTGCGCCTGCCCGTAGCCGGCGTGAACAAGTGTCCAGCCATTAACGGTCTGGCCTTCGCCGATCAGGCGGATTTCAGCCAGCGAGCTGAATCCCGACGGCGCGATGGCCGCAAACGACTCCGTGCCCCGCTTTTCAACGCCGGTCAGTACAAATGGCGCTTTGCGGGCCACAGTTTTGACTGCCCGGTGCGGCTTAGCGGGTGCCGGCTTTTTTACAGGCGTTGCCGCTTTGGGTTCAGCTGTGGCCTGCTGCGCTTTCTGAGGCGGGTTCTGCAGTGCGGTAACTGACTGTTCCAGTGCAGCCTGACGGCTCTGCAGTGCAGTCTGCGAATCATTCAGCTCATCGATCGAATGGCGAACCTGACCGACTGCTTCAGTTAAGCCTTTGGCAGACCAGGCTTCGAGAGATTTACGGACCGCATCGAGCTGAACCTGCTGCCTTTTTATCGCCTCGGCCTGCGTGCTGATGTTTGCCTGGAGAGGTTCAAGATCGGTTTTAGCCAGTGCCTGGGTGTAAACCACGTTTTGCTGCTTCTCGACGTAGCTGAGACGGTTTTCCTGCGACACGCCAGCGCGAAGAGATATGAATGCGAGACCAAGCGCGGCAATGGAAAGCGTGGTCAGTCCTATAGCCGGCAGCCGGCGTTTTACGGCGCTGAACCTGCCGCCTGATGACGGAACAACGTCATCAGCGTTTTCGTGAGGGAAGGACGTTTCTGTGGTCATTTTGTCAGCCACCCTCCGTGAGCAGGCTGGGCCTGAATGGGACGAGGGGCGATCACCTGAGAGGAACTGGCAGAAGATGGAGTGCCTGCAGCCGGTGCGTAGGCGCTGGCAGGACGCGGCGGCAGCTGTGTCACGGGCAACTGATAACCGGCACGCAGGCTGTGACAGACCACACGCTGTACGTCATCAACTTCAAGCTCCCATGCCGGGCCCGCCAGTACCTGCAGCGCGGTGCGAAGGCGCATAGGACCGAGCTGGAACTGGACTGCCGGCAGCGGCTGACGGTATAACACGCCGTTAGCCGGACCGGTCTGACAAAGCGAATAGCCGGACTGCTTCAGGGCATAGCGCATGGCGTCAGCCACGGTTGGCTGCACTGAGGAGGGGATGCGGACGTCAATAATCTGGGAGAGGGGGTCGCGCTGCACGGCCTGCGGATCCGTGCTGACCAGCAGGTAGCGATCGTAGCGAACCACTTCCGGCGTACGCGCATATACATCATCAGCGGATGCCTGGATATTGCGGGATACGCTGACCGGGGCAACCGGTTCAGCCGGTGCCCGCTCCTGCAGCTTCTGGGGCTGCTGAACGCACCCCGCCAGCAGCGCAAGCGGTAAAGCGGCAAAGACGGCGTTAAATTTCATCTGAAAAGTTCCTGTACAGTGAGAACAGGCTTCACTGTGCGCAACTCTTCGGCATGCTTCTATCAACAACTCTTTTTGCGATTTCAAAAAAAAACGCCGACCGAAGTCAGCGTTTTTTAATCAGCACCTTCAGGCGACCTGATGAGGCGGGTGCGTTACATCACCGCGCCCCTGTAACAGGCCATCGATTGAGATATCTTCGTCCAGTGCGTCCCAGTGGATACCACGGGGAGACAGTTCGTAATCTTTCAGCTGTTCGGCAGACGCGTTGCGAAGCCGGGGAAACCATGAAAGCGGTACGCCGATTATCCGCTCGTCCGAGAGTTCGACCCACATAATGTGATGATCGAACCGAACGTTCTTAGCTGAAATAATCATTCCAGGCCTCCAGAAGCATGGGTTGGTGTTGCCTTATCACTGTCATCAGCTCTTTTACCGTCCGGGAGTCAAATCCATCGTTACTTGCCAGTTTTACAACCGGCTCCAGCCAGAATTTTGCTTCTGTACCGGCCTTTATCACATGAATGTGAGCAGGTTCGCGCGGATTGCCTTCGTTGGAGTAGAAAAAGAACCGAAAACCGTTCAGCCGTAGTATGGCAGGCATCGTCAGTAACCTTTAAAGGATTATGGTGAAATTTAGTGCAGCGGTCAAAACGCAGCGGAGGGTCAGAGAGAGGATAAAGCGTGTTTCGCCATGCCGTAACCGTGTCCGAGGAACGGTATGTCATCATCCCATTCTCCAGCAGGCTGCGACTGTGGCGCTGGCTGCTGAGGCGTGGGCTGGCCGGCATTGTTACGTTGCGAACCACGATTTCCTTTTCCTTTATTTCCACTGTTTTTCTGTTGCGGAGCGGGATCAGGCTGTGATGGCGGCTGCTGAGACTGCCCCTGATTGCCACTGTACTGCTGCTGAGAGCTGTTTTGTGCACGGCCACCTAACATCTGCAGAGTGCCGCCAACGTTCACGACGACTTCCGTCGAGTATTTGTCCTGTCCGCTCTGATCCTGCCACTTGCGGGTACGCAGCTGACCCTCAATATAGACCTGAGACCCTTTGCGAAGGTATTCGCCGGCAACTTCTGCAAGCTTGCCAAACAGCACTACGCGATGCCACTCGGTAACTTCACGATTTTCGCCGGTCTGCTTATCACGCCATGACTCCGACGTTGCCAGCGAAATGTTAGCGACAGCGCCGCCGTTAGGCATGTAGCGGATTTCCGGATCCTGACCGAGATTGCCAACGAGAATGACTTTGTTTACGCCACGTGAGGACATAAGAATGCTCCTTATGAGGGGAAGCCTGCTCAGAAGAGAGCAGGCTATGGTGAACAATCAGAATGAGTTTTCTGCGTAGGATTGCTGCTGGGAAGCGGCATTCTGCGCATGCTGCGGTTCGGCGCGTTCAGTCTTAAAGACCATGTCCTGGCCTATTTTGATCCAGTCCACCTTGATCAGGCGGGCTTTCAGACTGACGCGGCTTTCACCTGCGTGCTCACCATTTTTCAGCTGAAAAATGTCCGTTGATGGGTTGCTCAGAACAAAGCCAATCAGCACTTTCTTATCCTCATCCACCGCTTTCTGGCAGCGGTTAATGAGGCTGCTGGCTTCTTTGCCGGCAACGGTGACGTCGAAACGCACATAAGAAGGGCTGTCGCTCGGACCTGACAGTGCGTTGATAACGCAGCTGATAAAGGTGCCGGACTGAGCATTTACCTGGCGAACGTTGCTGAGATAGCCCAGTCCGTTGATGGTCAGGTTGAAGTAGTCTTTAGATTTACCGGTGTTACTGGCATTAGAGGTGTTGTTTACAGACATGATGTTTTCTCCATGGAGGTCAAATTTGGTTCGACGGAGAAAACTTCTGCCCGGACGGGAGAAGTATTCCCGTCGGGGAGTCAGAATCAGCTAAATTCTGACTGTCTTGATAGTTGAATGTACCTTCATCGTCAGGCAGTAGGAGCCGTGATTGACGATATCTGCTTCCAAAGGCGAGCAGATGTACCACACTGATGTGTTCTCCCTTGCAGGCTACAGGAGTGTTATGTTCAGCCACCCGAAGGCGATTCTCTCAGGCCGGTGAATCATTGGTGGTCGTCAGAGACGACGGACAAGCACGTTTATTTTTAAGCCAAATGTCACTACTGTCAACCTTTCTGGCTCTGCAGATTGAGCGTAGCCGGCGCAGAAGCTGTACTTTTCCGGACTTTACCAGTGCCCCGGTTTTTCCCCGTAGCCTGGCGTCGGGTTTTACGGTTTGTCTCACCAACGATCCCCTTACAGTCCGGGTACTTCACACAGCCCCAGAATTTACCTTCCTTACTCTTACGCTGATGGGTCTGTCCTCCACACAGCGGACAGACAGGGCCGACCGGAACCGTGACCTTAAAGGCAGTGTCCCGCCCTTTTTCGACCAGATGCCGGGTCCACTGGCTTTGCTTTTGCATAAAATCACTGAGCCCGCTTTTTCCCTGGGCAATGTCATCCAGCGCCTGCTCCCACAGGGCCGTCATGCCCGGACTGGTCAGCGTCTCCGGCAAAGCAGCGATCAGTTCCCGCGCCATCTGCGTGGCAATGATGAATTTTCCTTTTTTTTCCAGGAAGCCCCGTTTAAACAGCGTTTCCAGTACGCCGCTGCGCGTTGCTTCCGTACCGAGCCCCGCGTTATCACGCAGTATCTTCCTGAGCTGGGGATCCGTGACCAGACTGGCGGCGTTTTTCATGGCGGCAATAAGCGTTCCTTCCGTATGGTGCGGCGGCGCTTTTGTCACATTATCTTTGACGTCTGCACCGGTAACGCTGCAGACATTGCCCTGTTCCAGCACGGGCAGCAGCGCGGCGGACTCCTTATCACCCTCTTCCTGTTCAGCCAGCTCCCCCCTGAACAGGGATTTCCACCCGACATGAACCATCACGCGACCGCGCGTGCGGAAAAGCTGATTACCGATATTGAAGGTGGCATCCGTCACATCGGATTCCTGCAGCGGCATAAACTGAGCCAGATAGTGCAGGCGGATAAGAGAGTAGACTTTGAGCTCTTTTGCGTTCAGCTTTGCTATGTCGAATGGCTGTCGCGTCGGAATAATGGCGTGGTGCGCGGTAATTTTCTTGTCGTTCCAGACGCGCGAGGTAAATGCGGTATCAAGTCGGGAAAGCTCGCTGCCGATAGCAGGATCAGAATGCTGTACAGCCTGGAGAACGTCATTGACCTCTTCCCGCATCGATACTGGCAGATAACCGCAGTCTGTTCGCGGATAGGTCGTCGCTTTGTGCGTTTCATACAGCGACTGGGCTATAGACAGCACCTCATTAGCACCCAAACCCCATTTCCTGTTGCAGGCTTCCTGAAGATCGCCGAGGGAAAAACAGAGCGGTGCCGGCGTTTTAGCCCGCTTTTTCTCAACGGAAATCACGCTGCCGTTCCCGGCTTTCAGGCAGAGCTGCTGAACGGCCTGTGCAATCTGCTGATTTACACACCGTTTTTCATCATCACAGTATTGCTCCGCAGCAACCCATTCAGCCTCAAAACGGATACCGTCTTTTTCAAGCTGCGCTCTGACTTTCCACCAGGGCTTTGGTGTGAAGCCGGCAATTTCAAGATCCCGGTTAACCACTATAGCGAGCGTGGGCGTCTGCACCCTGCCCACGGAAAACACCTCCGATAACCCGGCTTCACCGGCCTTAAGGGTATAAAGCCGCGTCAGGTTCATCCCGATAAGCCAGTCCGCACGCGAGCGGCCAATACCCGCCTGATACAGTTTTTCGGTCTTGTCGCCTGACAGCATTTCACTGAGGGCTTTTTTGATGCTGGCTTCATCCAGCGCGGAAAGCCACAGCCGGCGCACAGCACCGGTGTAATTGCAGTAATCCATCAGCTCACGCGCGATCACCTCACCTTCGCGATCGGCATCGGTTGCGATGACTACCTCACTGGCCTGTTTCAGCAGTTTTTTGATAACGCCAAACTGATCGGCAGTGTCTTTCTTGACGGTCATCTGCCAGCGGTCCGGGATGATCGGCAGCACCTCCGTGCGCCACGGGCGTCCAAACTGCTCGCCATAGGTTTCGGGCGTGGCCGTTTCCAGCAAATGGCCAACTGCCCACGTGACCGTAATGTTACCACCGGTAATACACCCCTGGCCGCGCTGGCTGACGCCCAGCACGCGGGCAATATCTTTGGCCTGGGAGGGTTTTTCACATAGATAAAGCTGCATGCCGGCCTCCGGTTTTAGCGTGCCTGACCAGAAGCAACCTGGCGGACCTGAGACATAACGTTGTTGAACGCGCTGCCGGTAAGGTGCGATGCGACGGGTGATTTGTATGTCACATATACCCGCGTACCGGAACCGTTCTTTTCAAGCTCGATATCCATATGGTCGTTGTCCCCCACATCGCTGCCCATGCGATAAGAGCTTCCCGGAACGGCTTCCCACACTGGATGAGCGTCCTCAATAGCAGCAGCACTCCAGCGGCTGTTACGATCCCTGGAACGAATACGTTCAATTTCATCAGCACTCACATAGCCGTAGTGGCGCTTTAGTCGCGCGGCTGCCGTATCGATATCTACCGGCACGCTGAACTGTTTGCTGGCACTTTTCCCGCCAGATCCTGATGCTTTTGTCAGTACCGGCATACCGTTGCCAGAATCCATGGAATTTGAATCACTGCCACGCAGGGTTTTACTGATACCGAAAGCGGTATCGCTGATATTTTTGTTGATGCTGGCAAAGTCAGTGCCGGCACAGCCGCTGAGAAGGGCGCAGATAACGCCCGAAGTAATCATCCGGTTCAAATTAATCGTCCTCTGAGGTAACGGCAGAAAGTGGAGAGAATGAAGAACGTTTTTTGCCTGACATAACGGCAGGATCCGGTTCCCCCAGGCGCTCTATGGCAGCCAGACCCCGCGCCGTTTTATGGCGGATATCCTCGTATGTCACCGGCACGGTCCGGTAGTTCTGAATCAACCCGTAGACTACACGTATCGCTTTACTCCCTTTTTCGAGGAAGTCATCGCGCTGTGAACGGGAGATCAGACCGTAATGGAATGCCCGGAAGGCTTTCAGCGCCAGCTGATCGTAATGCACTAACAGCCAGACACAGCGATAACCAAGGGGGGAACGGCTGAATACATCAAGGTTCAGCGGCTCGGAAGATGTAACTTCAGATATGGTGATACCTGCCGGAATGGCGGCTGTAATGGTTTCTATCTTTTTGACTTGCTCTTCCACCTTCTGAGTCGCCAGCTTAATGGCCTCTTCAAGTTTGACCAGCAACTCATCACCATAGGGGTTGCCGGCCGCGGCATCACGCCCGGCGAACCCTGCCCGCGAAATCGCTTCCGGCATCCCCAGAATTTTGGGGCGTTTTTCAGCCTTTGATTTCTCATCTGATCGATTGCGCCCTTCCCAGAGCCTGATAGCATAATGCGAATGCAGCTCGACAGTCAGCGTGGATACTAATCCGCCAGATCGCCGGGGCGCTGTTTGAGGGGTTGTCTGTTCGGCCATAGCTGTCTCCTGATTGGCAAAGGCTTTCGTAAGTTAAGTGGCGATCCTCATTCCTGAGAGGACCGTAAACAATTCGAAATCAGATATTCGAAAAGTAAAATTTGTTCGCTGCCTATGACGCTTAATTAATGACCTCTGTTGCACCGTGCAACACTGCTCACTTTTTAACCGCTGTTGCACCGCGCAACACTGCTCACTTTTTAACCTCTACTGCACCGTGCAATACTGCTCGCTCTTGTGAGTCCGCTGGCTGCCTAATCATTTCTCTGAGCTCCAACAGACATCCGAAGACTCTGAACGATTTCTCTTACACGCTCTTCACTGCACGTCTGCCGGCTATCAGGGCGGGAAGGCTTAAAAGGGCGCAGTTCAGGGCGCGGTGACGGGCTCATGTGATCAGGTACTTTTCGTACGTTTTCTGCAGGATAAAGCTCCCCCTGTCGGGCCTTTTTAAGCACCGTCAGCAACCAGCCAAGCGGGTTTTGCAGGCTGCCTTCACGCTGTGCACGAATAACATTCGACAACACCAGGGCAGATCGCTCAGGCGACAGCGCCTGCAGCTGGCGATTAACCATGTCCCGGTCTGCTGGTTTCAGCAGTGAGGCGAAGTCATCTGGCAGGCAAACCGAACCGGTTACGTATGTTTTATCTGTATTATTAGTAAAACTACGTACGTAACTGTTCGGATTCCGAACCCGGTTATCATTCCCGGTACACTCACTGTGTTCGGAATCCGAACCGGGCTGCGGATCATGCTTTTTTAAGCTGAGTTCGGAATCCGAACCCGGCGAGCGGACTGTCTGCCCGGGTGCGGCACGGCGGATCAATTCTTCAGGACTTTGGGCTGAGCCCAGACGGGCCTCAATCATCTGGAGATGACTGCGATGATGGAGCATTGTGGGATCAAGCCGGATTTCACTGATGATAGTTTTCGCCGTGGCGCTGACGGTCCGGTTACTGCTCAGGCAGGCTTCAGCCACCGTTTTAAGCCAGTGTGGGTCGAACATTTCTGCATCAGCAAATGACAAAGGCTCATCATGCTGCGCATAAATATTTCCTCTTACCCTTCCCTTTTCATCCCTGACGCGTTTGCAGAGGCTGAGCCAGCCCGTGATGCGTAACATCAGAAGTATCCGGCTGATGGTCTCTTTTGATGCCCTGCCTTTACCCGGCGTTGCCAGCTGCAACTGCAATTCTTCATAAGAGGGAAAAACGGCACCGTCGTTGCTCAAAGCGTGTAAGCGGATAATTATCCAACCCATTTTATCAAGCGGGGAGAGACGCTGATCGAGAAGCAGCCGGCGCGGCATGGAATCGTGTATGTTACCCGTGAACAACAGACCGCCACGGACATAGCTGTTCTGTTCTTCCGGTAAACGTGCCGTCAGCCGATCAGTTAATTTTGTGACTGCCTGATGGATAAGGCTGTCATCCGGTAATGTCATTCTTCACCTTCTGAATACAAAAAAATGCTGAGCAATGTGCCGCTAAAGGCTCATCGCTCAGCATTCTGACTACGCTTCAGTTACGCATAGCCGTGTTATAGCGCTCATGGTTCATCATCTCCCAGGTGCGCCCTTCATCACGGCTGAGCAGTCGCCAGAACGGGCCGAGATCAATCTTGTAATAGCCCGTCCGGTTTTCATTCAGGCGCTTATAGTTACGCTCTCCGTGCCAGAATCGTTGAACCGCGCTGACCGCTTTTTTAGACAGTGACGCCGGAACAGTCGTCGGGGCTTTCAGGCCCGGTATGATCTCTTTAAATCGCATCCTGCCCCCATCTGATTACAGTGAACGCACTCCGCCGGTTAAAACTCATGCTCTTCTCCGCGTGGCCGCTGTCAGATTTTCACTCTCCCACTTGAGAACAGTGTTCCAGACTGCAGTGAGAGAAATATCCATTTGTTCAGCGGCAAGCAGCATCAAATCCAGCCCCTCATCCGTTTCGCTTCGAAGTGCTTTATTGTCATTTTCCGCCCAGATTTCCCACAGCTCCGTACTTTGTTCATCGCTAAGAACGGTTCCACGACCTGCACGAACTTTTATGCCGGCTATCCTGCGACGCGCCGCAACGTCATTACTCATCAGCCCGAAAAAATGCTCCATGAGCTTAATGGAACCACCCAGAGCAAGTGCGCGATCAATACGTTGCTTACGCGTTTGTTCTTCCCTGGCTTGCGTCATCAGCCGGGCCAGATTGTCCTGGTTTATCTGAAACGAAAGGACAGAAACCTCGCTATTGATGATGTAATGAATATCTTCAATGGTCATATCTTTCAGCGTGGCAATCTCTTCAGACGTAAGCCCCATTTTGTCACAGCGCCGTATAAACCCATTTTTGAGTTCCATAACTAAGTCAAGCAGGAAGCCATTAGCAGCCCGGGAGAGGTTCGTGTTCATCAGTTACCCTTCATTTGCAGGAACAATGGAAGCAGCACTTTTGCGCTGCAGTTCGCGGAGACGACGAAGGATCCTGATTAGCCGAAACACAGTCAGGGTTTGCTCGTCATCAAAAACAGGTTTGGCTGATTCAGATGACCCGATCAGCAATTCAGAAGTGAGGTTCGCAGCATCCTGATAACTCGTATCATCTGTCAGCGAAGCAAGAAATAAGGCTACAAGAGGAGCATCATTAACAGGCACTGAAAGCCGGTAACCAGACTGTGATGCGTTTTCGCTGGCAGGTGTTAACGAATTACCACAGTCATGAGCACTGGCAATATCCCAGCTCAGACGCCAGGCCATACTTTGCAAATGCTCAATGTCATCCTGAAGGGCACTGACGTGCCAGAGCGAATGGATTTCAGGTTGAGCAACAGCCGGTAAAGAATCATCCGGACCTTGTATAGCATGCGATTCATCTTCTTTTACTAAAGAAGATAAATCCTTAGGTTGCTCCTTTGCGGTAGATTGCTCTACGCCAGGAGTATCATCCTCAAGCAGGGTTGAATCGCCTGGAGTCAATTCATCAGACAGCTGGCTGAGTTCAGCTACATCGTCATTTGCAACCGTTGAGGAATTGGCCGGTAAACCAGAAGAAACAGCAAAAGTAATGTCTTCAGCAGGTTCTGCTTTTACTTTGTCGGCACCACGTAGCTCAAGCAACCAGCCATCATAGTCAAGGTCATCGCAAGGAAACGCATCTGTAAGGTCGCCAATAAGTTCATCAGTGAACATTTCAATTGACCATAGTTCAGGATCATCAAATTTACGGCAGCACTCACCAAATACATTTGTGAAATCGGCTTCTGTACAAATATTCTTTTCAAACTGGTACTTATCCCAAACTTTTTCAGCTCCATGACGGAGTTTGAGCAATTTTCTAAGCTCACGCCCACCAAAGCCGGATGCGAGCAATACAGGCATCCAGGGATAGATATTTGTCACCACATCTTCCATTCGGCTAACACTGGAAAAATGTACGGGCAGGCCGCTGTTAGTTAGTTCAACGGCAAGATCACGCAAAGAGATTTTTTCCCCACGTTCTTCTTCGAGCAGTAACCGCGCTTCACTAACAGAGATAGCTTTATCGATGAAAGTTAACTGCCCATGAGTTTCATTTTCAGCGAGATGCCCCGCAAGGCATTGGAAGCGCCCAGGCCACGGTTTTTCAATGCAGGTCATTCTGAAAAAACGTGGATCACCTGTCTCATCCCAAAGTTCACGCATGATGGTGTAACGCGTGTTCCCGCCATCACTAAAAGTCCACTTACCTTCGGGAAGACGGGGATCACGCGTCACCAACGGCACAGAATTAAGACCGCGCGCGCGAATAGATGCTTTAAGATCATCAAACAAAGGATTACGGCTTTTGCGCGGATTATCTGGATTCACACAAAGCTCATCAAGAGTGAAAGCCCTGGCCAGATTGTTATTACTATCAGATGAGTTTTCTACCAGTTGAAGTTTATTCATTGACCAGCACTCCTGAAATCGTAACCAAAGTCATACCCCCCTTCAGGATATTCACTGAAGAGAGTAAACCTGCTGTCAAACTGGGTTTTAATGGTGCCGGTAGGGCCTTGACGCTGTTTACCGATAATGATTTCAGCCTGACCGGGATGCGCGGTGTTAGCGTGGTAGACTTCATCGCGGTAAATAAATGCAATAAGATCAGCATCCTGCTCAAGTGCCCCCGAATCGCGAAGATCACCATTGTTCGGACGTTTGTCCGCACGCTGTTCTACCTGACGGTTGAGCTGTGACAGAGCAAGAATGGGACAGTCGAGCTCTTTGCCAAGCGCCTTAAGCGAACGGGAAATTTCGGCGATTTCCTGCGTGCGGTTTTCCATGTCCGGGCATCGCATAAGCTGTAAATAATCGACCATGATTAAGGCAGGCTTGCCGTACTTACGAACATAGCGACGCGCACGGGTACGTAGCGTTGCCGGAGTCTGAAAACTGTTGTCATCAATGATAAGTCGATCGCGCCACGCTGCCATTTCAGTTGCACCCTGGCTGATGCGGCCCCAATCTTCATCGCTCAGGTTGCCACTACGAAGTTTGGTCAGATCAACACGGCTGCGCATCGATAGCATGCGCATAGTTAGCTGATCAGTTGGCATTTCAATACTAAAAATAAAGACAGCGTCTTGAGGCTTACTTTCTATTGCACCGATGCACCAACTAACAGCCAGAGCGGTTTTACCCATAGAGGGACGTGCTGCGAGGATAATCAGATCACCTGGTTGCAAGCCACATGTCATGAAGTCCAATTCAGCCATGCCTGTTGACGTTCCAGTGATACCGTTTTCTGTTGCAGTAGCTACTTCAAGCTTGCTGAGCACTTGATCAAGGGCAACCATAATTTCTGATTCGCACTCGTTTGCGCTTGTGCCTTGCTCATGAAGCCGGAAGAGCGCATTTTCAGCTTGCTCTGCGACCGTTTGCGAACTGAGCCGATTGGTTTGGATATCAGCTACAAGGCTGTTGCCGATAACAAGCAGAGTACGTAAACGGCTCTTTTCAACGATGACACCCGCATAACCAAGAATGTTTGCAGCTGAAGGAGTGTTCTTGCTCAATTCCGCTAAGTAAGCAAAGCCGCCACTTTGCTCAAGCGCACCGTCACGCTCCAACTTTTCGCTAAGGGTTATCAGGTCGATGGGCTGGGATAATAAAGACAAGCTGCTCATCGCCTTAAATACATGACGATGGGCAGCGACAAAGAAATCTTGAGCTGTCAGTAGGATGTTTATTTCATCCCAACGGTCATTATCCAGCATCAACGCACCCAGAACACATTGTTCGGCTTGCGTTGAATAAGGTACAGCTAACTGAGTGCCGGGCTGATTAGGCATGAGTCTATCCCTCCACAGAACATGTGGATTTGCTGAGCTATGGATAATGGATGTGTTACGTAATTGCAGACTTTGCAGTTAGTTCAGTTACGTATTGATCTAAATAAGCGTCGATAAGACCTTGAACGATTTTCGAAGCGCTTATAACTCGACCTGATGAATGAGTAAGTTTTACTGCACACCCTTCCAGATTGTTACGTCTTACTGGACCTATATAAATGATGGGAGCCGGGGCTCGTGATTGGTTATGTGAGGGCATATCATCTCCAAGATAAGTTTTACTTAGGACTTTCCTTAACCCAAATGACGGAAAAGGAATATCAAATTGCTAAAACGGATCGGAACCCTGATTGCTCAAAAACCCTCTCAGATGGCTTCTGGATGGGTTATGCCCTCACTTCTCACTTAAAAAGCGTCAAGAAAAGGTCATTTTATGGTAATGTTTAACACTATATTTATTAACTTTTTACATATTACCACTTCTAATGCCTTTTTTGCAATTTTTTCCCATTCACCAGGAATTATTCCCGAACCCTATGCAATTTTTTCCTTTAAAATCATTGCAATAATTTCCGTTAAGGAATGCGAATGTTAGACACGATTGAGAAGAGACTTAAGTGTTGCAGGGCTGCGACGGGTACTACGCCACAGGAAGTTGTGAGTTACATACAACAAAAAAACATGGACCTGTCCTATACAACCTACACACGCTGGGAATCTGACGGTTCAGTTCCTGCCCGTAGAATGGATGTGATACATATAATTGCTGAGTTTTTCACCGAGAATGGTCTGCAAGTTAATGGTCAGTGGATCATGACGGGTGAAGGATTCCCTCCCCAGTTCACAGAATATGCGAAGCTCGACGAAGACACGCTTTTCATCCTTGCAAGTCGCCAACTTCCAGATGTTGAGCTGGTTCAAATAGGCGGCATTTATGGTGAACCATACGTAAGTTTCGGAGAGTTCTGTATTGTATCTACGGTTACAAATATCGACCCTAATAATAACAAATTGTGTTATGTGAAAAGTGCAAATGGATTACATATTGGTGTCCTGAAAGTAATGGATGAAAAATCAATAATTTTGGAAGGTAACCAAAGCATAACACTAATGAAGAGCGATATTTATGAATGCCGGAGAGTTAAATGGATTCAAAAGAAGTGAAATTGAAATTTCACCAGTGCAGCAATGTAGTAATAAACTTTCTCGATAAGTTTGAGCGTACTACATACATATCTACATTACTGGTCGTTAATAATAACATTTCAGCTCATCAAAGCAACGGCTACGCTGAATGGGATAATAAATTTTATTACGAAGGTAAGTATAAAGACAGCCTGTTAATAAAGATGGGGATTGAGCTTACAAAAATAAGCAAAGGTGATGTCAGCACCGTCATCTGGGATGACGCCTTACGCAATGAAAAAAACAACATCATTAATACGCAAAGGCAAGAACATAATATATATCATGGCATTAGCTTCATATATGGTATAGAGAATGATATGAGCATGGCGCTTAATATCTGTACCGGAGCTGATACCTCGCAAAAGGAATTTGAAAATCTGATACTGCCAATGCGGTTTGCACTACTGAACTACTTTAAGGACCTATAATGTTTACCAAAACCTATTCCGTAGACGAAAAGCACGTTGATTTTCAGGGCGTTGTGGATGGACTGTATTATCCCTTCTACATGGAGTGGACGCGCCACGCCTTTATGAAAGAGGAACTGGGACTGGATCTGGAACAGGAGTTCGCTGAAGGACGCCTTCACATGATCCTTGAATACACGATGCGCTTTAAAAAGAGCCTGCAGAAAGGGGATAAAATGCAGGTAACATGCGCCCTTCAGGCTAACGAGAAGCGCAGCCGTGTCAATTTCGTCCAGCAAATACTGGTTAACGATGTTGTGTATGCAGAAGCGGTGTTCACCGCTACGTGTATCGCTAACGGCAGACCTGGTATCCCTGATGTAGTGAAAAATGCTATTCCTGCCTGAATTTTCTGAGGGAACCCTGCCGGGTTCCCCTGTCAATTTTCAATCAGAATATATCGGCTGTCTTTAACCTTATCCTTTCCTGCCTGATAAAATAAAGAGAGACGGACTAAATATCCACTCCGCTTCTGATATTTACCTTCCAGACCTTCAGATTCATATATTCTCACCCTGAAAAAACGCTTATCGTTACGCATATGCAATACGCCATTCTTTTCAAATGACGCCTGAACAGCCCTGCGATCGTTATCAATCCCTGTTGCCTCAATGAATTTAAAAGCTGCGCCAGGCAGGGAAATAAACATAAATCCACTCACTGCATGAAGCAGACTGTCATTCTCATTCACGCTGAGCGATTTATTATTAACTGACTCTCTGAGCCATAATAAAAACTGCTCACCAAGATTACCTACATCACTGCTTTCAGGTGCAGAGAAAATAACGGGGTGTTCACATGCCGCTTTTTCGTTGCTGGCTTGATCCAGCACTGAATCGATAACAGGAAATATTTCCTGCGGCTTTTCATCGGGAATAAGTTCAAGACTTTCATCCAGGACCGCAATTACCTGTTCATTAATATCCTGAACAGGGGAACCGTCATCTGTAGTAGCCGTTTCTGCTCTTTCCGGCTGTTCATCCACATTGGTGTCCGCCGGTTCTGCTGCAGCAAACATGCTGAGAAGGACGGCCGTATCATCATCAGCCGCTTTTTTAGCCACTGACTGCTCAATTAGTGCGCCGAGGTTTTCTGAAAGTGCCGAGGGCAAAGACCCGGTTTCATCATCCGAGGTTAGCGGAGGTTCTTCGTTCACCGGCGCGAGGCCGGAGGCCAGCTCCTCAGCACTTTCCGGCCCGATACCGGCGAGTGCTGAGGCAGCACTGATGATATCGCCTGAGAAAGCCGTCGCCGGCAGTCCGGGATCCGGCATTGGCACCGCAGCGGCCATTGCAGGCAAGCCCACCTGTGGAGAACCGGCGGGCGAACCGCTGATGCCTCGCGCTTTATCGAGAATTTCTTTGATGAGCGGCATGGCCGCCGCATCCCCGCCGGCCAGAGAAGCCATCACCCGCATGGCCTGGCGATCGCCACAGAGCCAGGTGACCCCGTCATCAGGCAACAGCCTGGCGGCCATTATTGCCGCCGTACCGGCATCAGCTGCATTGCTTATCCGGAATCGATAGGGTGCACCCGGCGATGACATACCAGGGATCCAGCATTGCCCGTCCAGTAATTCACCTTCAATCCTGGTCAGTTGCGGCAGATGCGCGGTAAGCGCTGACCAGAAAACAATCGCATTCCAGAGCGTGTTTTTAGCGGCCTGTTCCTCGGGTGACGCGCCGGGAGGAAACATATGGCCTTTTGCCAGCCTGACGCTGCAGGCGGTAAATTTCAGGGTGAGATCTATGTATCCGCCCTCTTTACTCCATTCACCTTCCGCGCTGGCCGGCACGTTTTGTACGCTCTCAGCGAGTCTTTTAAGCGGTGCCAGGTAAAGCCGGTTATAAATCTCCTCAGGCAAAGACGTGTTATCCCAGATTTGCCTGAGAAGGAGCTTACGATGCGGGGAAGAAAGCAGCTCCGCGGCTGAATGTGGCGCGAAATATCCCGGCGGAACCTTACCGCAAGCCTGCGCTGACTTAGCCGCGTTTTGCCCCCCGGATATCATGGTTATGAGCTTACTGAACATTCTGGCTCCCTGATAATTCAGCTTCATTGCTGAGATCAAGCGCAGCCTTCGCGCTCTCTGAGTCATTTCCGTCCGGCGTTTCAGAGTCTCCACTCAGTGCATCGAGGCAGCCGGTCACAATACAGACCAGCTCATTCGGCACCAGAATTTTGCGTGCGCGCGTCACCGATACGTACAGAAGATTCAACTCATCTTCTTTTTCGCGCGGGTTTAAAAGGGGATCGTTAATATCAACAAAATCGTCGTTCATTTTGACCGCGTTCCACTCAAGCCCTTTACTGCGGTGCGCCGTCACGACCGTCACATCAGCATCGCTTTCGCGCGTCACCGCCTGCTTTTTTAACACGGCCAGCAACATTGGCAGCGGAAAGAACATGTCCAGAAGCCGAACTCCCTGCCCCATTTCCGGATCCTTTGTTGCTTTGGCAGTAGACCGGTATGCTTCAAAATCGCTGAAGTCGCGCGTTAGCTGCGGCGACTGGATGCGATCTGGCATATCGACCGAAAGCCAGTACAAATCTTCCAGTTCACTAATGCGGTATCCCTCCATGCCACCAACCCAGTACACCTTTTTACCCATCAGGCTCTCCACCAGGGCTGAGCCAATCACGCCCGCTACCGTCCGGCTGATAACGCAGCAGTGCGCGGTTCCGGCGGGCAGTTCAGGTACAACTTGGTCCTCACCGCCTAGGCCGCAGATCCGGCGGGTTTCCCCCGCCTCGGCAAGCAGGGTATTCGCAACGTCTGCGACCGCCGGCCCAAACCGGAAGCTGTTCGTCAGCCACAACCTGTCTGCAGTCTCCAGCTGTGGAGAAACGAGAGCGTTTTCCGCCCCCCTGAAGCGATATATCTGCTGATAACGATCGCCGACAAGGATGATGCGACAGGGCTGGCTGAGAACAAAGTGACTGGTCACCGGATTCGCATCCTGCGCCTCATCGAACAGGATCACGTCCCATTTCTTGTTCAGCTCCGGAACGGACAGCTGATAAAGTTTAAGATAGGTGTCATGCGTTACCGGAAAATGTGAATCCATCCGGGTCATTTCGTGCCATATGACCTGTGCAGCGCCGAGTATTTTGCCCGCGTCCAGTCCGCCCCGATCACTCTCATCGGGCAGATGCAGAAATGAGATTTCTTCGTCGGCGCTGTACAGAAAGGTGTTAAGCGTGTTCAGCGCAGTCCGTGCCAGCAGCCAGTGACGGGTGTTGAGCAGCCGCGCAATATCCGTTACGCGCAGAGACGTGGTTAGCCGCGCCTGAAAGTGCCGCCCGAACGCCGGCCATGCCAGTTGATGAAACGTTCTGCACTCGACGTTAAAAGGAAAACGACGCTCGGACTCTTCCCTGATCGCGCGATTGTAAGCGAGATAAAGCATCCGCTCCGTGGGGTTTGCCAGCGCGTAGGCTTCAAGCGTGGACGTTTTGCCCGTACCGGCAAACGCCGTAACGACAAGTTTTGTGCCTTTCCAGGCGATGATCTGTGCCTGCTCTTGCGTGGGTTGCATGTATTCAGTACCTCCATCAGCGTCATGCCATGAACCATGCCCTGCCGGGGAGGCGGTATCCACCGCAAACTCTATACTGACCCGCAAAAAAAAACGCCTCCGGAGAGGCGTTATGGTCAGGCTGCGCGTTGCTCTGCGCGGCCGAGTTTTGCTGCCCACCTGGCGGTGTAGTGCAACGGGGTGTAAAGCGTGCGACGCCGTTCAAGCGTCAGCGCGTTTCCGGTCACAACCTCTGCCGCAATGCCGCAGAGCGAGAGCTGTATATAGGACATACTGGCGGCCAGCGGATCAACGTCCGTCACCGACACCCACAGCTGTTCTGAGACCGTGTAACCGCGCTGAGCAAACTCTTCAGCGAAGGCGATGACCATACAACCTGCACCGCTCGCCGGCTCCTGCAGGGTAATGAAGTCTTTTCCCTGCATCAGCGCATCGATGCCGGAAAGCTGCACTGATGCCATCATTCGCGATACGTCCCACGGCGTGAAAAACTGGCCGCGATACTTATCTCCCAGCTCAAGCTCCATAAAAACGCTGCCGAGAAAATCACAACGTTCCTGATCGAGCGCCATCACGACGTGACCCAGTAACTCAGCCATCCGGGTGACGTCTTCCTTCTCGTAGCCGGCAATTATGCTCAGATACTGCTTTTCCAGCTCTGCATCGTGCGCAACGCCGTTGTGCAGCGCAATGGCCGCGCAGCTGACGAAGTCCTCAAACACTTTGTGCCGGTGATGATAACGGGCCGTGGTGTTGAAAATCTTCAGGAATGCGCTGCGATGGTTGATAAAAGTCATGCGTGTTCTCCATAAAAAAAAGGGAACACGCCCCTGAGGAGGTGTTCCCCTCAGGGTGTGAGGCAAGCCCTACGGCCCGCCTTTTTTGGTTACCAGCTGTACGTGGTGAATCCTTCCGACTCCGGAGCCCCTGATTCAAAAATCAGGATTTCCACGACATCCGAACGCATCAGTGAAGCGATCACGCGGCGGGCTTCTTTCGATAACCCGGCTTCTTTCAACCGCAGAACCGGCGCGGTACACGCGGTTAACCGCAGAAGATAGCCCCCACCGATATAGTGGACCCACTCACCGTTACCGACTTCACGGGTCGTGATTTCATCCAGCAGCGTATTGTCTTCTGCGCTGAGGTGAGCCGTCGAAATAACGCGGCAGCGAAGGTACTCACTGTTGCCGCTCATACCTGTGCCGCCTGATGAACGGATGTTGCACCTTCTGATTCATAAGGTTCAACTACCGGCACCAGATGCAGCCCGGGCCTGCCGTCGTCCAGCTCGTCAATAATCGCCTCAGCACTGCAGACGTGCTCGCCCCGATCGTAACAGTCATAACCATCAAGATCGTGAACCGGCTCGCTGTACCAGTGCCGAATTTCACAGTCAAAGGTCGATGACAGTGCCGCGATGACCTCTGCTGCCGGCGGGAACCAGGCGGAATCAAACGCAAGTTTTATGCTGCTGACGCCATCACGTTCCCAGCTGACATTGTGACCTGCCGGCCACTCCATACCGTACTGCCGGCAATAGAGGCTGCAGGACGTAGACGCCCCGGACAGGAGTCCGCCACTTCCGTTCAGTTCGGCAGCCAGCCGGCTCGGGATTATCTGCAGCATATCGCAGGGTTGCGCCCTGTCAGGCAGCTGACTCAGTCGTTCCCAGCACTGACCCGGATCGATTTCCCGGGGAAGCGTGGCAATACCAAACCAGTCTGCATAGCGTTCCTCAATGAGTCGCGCGATATGTCTGCGTGAAACGTCCGGAATACTGTCCCAACGGATCGCGTCAATACCCGACTGATGGTAAACCCGCTCAATTTTGCGCAGATGCTCCCCGTCAAGCGGTACGTCATTGCGCAGTAAACCGAGCCACTGCTCAAACGCCAGGTTGGCTGACGTGCCCTGTCCCGTTCCGCTCTGCATTAACCCGGGAAACGGCGGAAAAGACTCCGTTTTCACCGGGCGTAGCAGGCCGCCATACCCCGCCAGAAACAGCTTTATGCTGCGCATGACGGCGTGACGGTAAAGCGGTACAGCTTCACCGCTGATCCACTCTTCCATAATGCTGATGAGCGCGGATTTTCCGGTGATTTCTAAACGGTTATGGCACCAGTCTGACATGGTTAATTCCTCTTTTTTCAAAAAAAGAGGGCACTGTCCCGTGAGGAACAATGCCCTCACGGGACGGCAACGCGTTTACTTAACGATGCCGGGTTGGTGTGTTATGCAGCTTCAGCCGCACTTTTATCTAACTGCAGTAAGAATTCTGACGCTTCTCTTGCGTGCCGGCAGGCACGGAAAAGCGCTTTTTTGTCCGACTTCAGTACCTCAAGCCACGATTTTATGTAGCTGTCGTGCTGAACATCGCCAAACACGCCGAGCTGGGCGCAGAGAAACGCGCTGCCCATCTCCGCTATCAGCTCCTCAAACGCATAAACCGGATCGCCAAACTTTTTCGACGGTTTGGTTATGCCTTCGCGGTTAAGTCGTGACTCATGGCCGGTGGCGTGCACAACTTCATGCAGCAACGTGCTGAAGTAGTCGGCGTGGCTAAAAAACTGTTCCGCCTTCGGCATCAGTATTGAATCAGTGTGTCTGGCGTAACAGGCCCGGTTCTGTAATCTGAACTCAACCTTAACGCCCGCCATATGCACAATCTCACATATCCGTTTTTCCGTCGGCCAGTCGATCGTACCGGGGTATTCAGCTACGGGAGACTCATGCGGTACAGCCGCAACACTATCCGGTAAACCGTCACACTGCTCGACGTTAAACAGGAAGTTAGGCTTTATCATGGCCCGCGATTCCATCAGCGGCTTACCGTCGGAATCAAACAGCTTGTTTCCGCTGGCATCCTCAGCCTGCTTTTCAAAAGGTCTGAAGATAATGGCCTCTGATGACGTTTCACCTTTGCGAACCTGACCGCCCAGCTCCTGCGCCTGACGATACGTTACCCAGCGATCGGTGCTGTATCCTTTTTCCTCTGCGGCCAGCCATAACAGCAGCACGTTTACGCCGCTGTAAGGCTTACCGGTTAAGGCATTAACCGGTAACGGACCCGCTGCGGCGTAGCGGCCAGCAGTGCGCCACGGTTTTTTCCATGGTGCCACGCCGTTCTCCAGTGCTTCAACGATACGGTCAGTGACCTTCTGGTACAGATCGACGCTCTCAGTTTTCTTCGTGCGACGGGTTTTGATTGGTTTAGTCATGGGATGCTCCTTAAATGAAAAAAGGGCGCATCCCTCCCCTGACGGGCGAGAAATACGCCCGTCAGGGAAAGTGGTTAACGCACCGGAGAAATAATCTTTCCGTCGGCGGTTATGCTGTTCAGCCGCAACCGGAGTTGCCACCTTGAATGATAGAAAGCATGGCGGTCATGCCGCTTACTGTCAGTAAACATTGCTTCTTCAAGCATTAAAGCTGCCGAACCGAACCACCGGGCCCGCTCTTCGTCGCAGCTACAGTCACAAAAATCCGAAGTCCTTATCCGGTCGATCCGTTCACGGTACAGCGCGAGTTTACGCTGACTGAGCCAGCTGATGGTTTTGCGCTTCAGCTGATAGGGGGAACGGACAGACAGAACAACCACCCTGTCTGCCGGCGTTATGGGACTGAAAAAGGCCGGGTCATCGACAGTGAGATCGTATGTCTCTGAGATATGACCAAACTTCAGTTCTACCTGCACGCCCGGGTCGGTACTCCCACCGCTGTATTCAAGCGCATAAATTCGCGCTTTGCGGTAGAAAAGCTGACCGGGTAATCCGTTCCTGAACTCCAGGAACAAACCTTCCTGCGAACAGATAACAAGCCTGACTGACATAGCATGATGGTAAGTTTCATGAAACAGCTGCGCGAGCGCGTCACTGTTGAAAGTAAACATAGGATCACCTGCTGTAATAGCGGGATCTGTCTCCTTCCGGAGAGCAAATCCCGGAAGGATGGGTATACAGGTCAGCTGTTGTGCTGCTGAGCAAGCCAGAACTCAATGCCTGATATGGCTTCCCACTCTTCAATGGTGACCTGCTTGCCGGGACCGGAGGTTTTTACCAGCAGCAGGTGTTCAATTGCGCCGGGTATAACAAACGATGCCGATATTTTTTCAGGTGCTTTGGTAAACATATCCATATTCCATGCCAGCCATCGCTGCGCGAAATGCCAGCTTTGCGGACAGGAACTGGTTATGTGATAGCTGTCGGGACATAGGTTATGCAGAAGAACCAGCACGATACGCACGAATAAATCCTGTTTGCATCGCTGGCTCTCCACTTTACGGTATGGCCGAAAATTATCCGAAAGCGTCTGCCTGAGATAGAACGGATTGAGGCAGTAGCCTTCGCTGTCCTTATGGTTGAACGTGACCGAACCCTCTTCGTCAAAGAGCTCTGACGCGCGGTTCATGTCAAAACCCAGCTGCTTATAAGGCCGGAGTTGAGCGGGGAGAAGCCAGAAAGCTTCTTTAACTGCGTCGGTAAATCTGAACCACTGTTCATCATTTATGGACGCTCCCTGCTCAAACTGGTAAACGCCCGGAAGGACCAGAGGATCAGTTGGTGTATGTGTCATGGTAAATCTCCATTAAAAAGGGGATTTACCGCCCATAGGGAGGTAAATCCCTGTTGGGCTAAGTTAGTCTGTCCGGAGAGTTAATCCCGGAAGGATGGTTCAAGGTGCATAAAGTTAAATGTCAGCGTTTGCCGGTTTTCAGTTCTTCGAGCGTGAACTCAAGTTCTGAAATCAGTCCCCAGTCAGCCGTCGTAAACGGACGATCACCCCCGGAAACGCTTCTGATGAGCAATTCATCAGCTGCGCCGGTAATGAAACCTTCCGTACTGAAAGGCTGAGGAGCATTACTGTCAGCAATCAATTGGTGCCGTATTGCCCAGCGAACAGGAAGCGCCCAGCTGACGCCGCCGGCTGATGACGTTATTTCAAAGCAGCCTTCGCAATGTTTATAAAGAAGTATCAGAGCGATACGCGTGAAGAAATCGACAGGTTGGCCCTCAGTTTCAACACACATATCGGTCCTCAGATCATGAGCTAACATCACGCCTTTGGGTACGTAATTACCTTCCCGTTTCCCTCCGAATGAAAACAACCCGGGACAAGGAAACAACATTGAAGCTCGTTCCATGCGCATGCCATTTACTGGCAGGCACGGGCGGAGATGTACCGGTAGCAGCCAGAATGCCTCAGTGATTGCCAGGGTAAAACTGTGCCACTGACTCGGAGAGATCCATCCGGTCTGCTTCACGTGGTAAGTGACGTGCTGAGTTGGTACGGAGATTGGTGTCATGATAAATCCTCAAAAAAAGGGGATTTACCTCCCTTGTGGGAAGCAAATCCCCACAAGGTAAAGTCAAATTACAAAGATTCTAACCGTGCAATTTCCAGCTCAATAGTTCGTATTGAGTACACCATCTCTGCACAGTTGGAATTGAGATAATGTCCCAAATCCATACCGTATTCGAGGGTGAACATAGCAATTTCTCTGGAGATCTGGACATCTACATCACGCTCATCTTCAAGCTCAACTAAACCAAGTTTTTTGTAAGCTAATGCCACGAGCATTTCGCTTTCAAAATCAGCTAAATTGAACAAATCTCTTATGTTGGTTGATAAGGCCATAATTCGCTTCTCCTCACTTATACGCATAACGCAGTGTTGCCATCTGGTTCGCCAGCTTTAGTGCAAAGCGGCGGGCCTGGCGGTACGAGCGAAAAACATCGTCCGGTTGTTTCAGAGAACCAAACCGGTGATTGCCGTGAAAAGTACCGGAGCGCGTAAGTATGCCCGAAGTCCATTTTCCTGAAGGTAACTGGTGAACCTGAACCTTAAAGCTGAGTGAGCCAGCGCGGTTCGTTATCCACTCTTCTTTTCTTCTACCGGCAGCGGCGCGATCCCGCAGGGATGACGCTGCAGCAGAGGCTGCTGAAAAGATGCCTTTGATGGAAAAGGAAGTTGGTAATAAAAGGGTATACATGGTGTTTCTCCTGTTAAGCGGGAAACACCTGCCCTGTCGGGAAGATGTTTCCCGATGGGCATTCGCATAGCGAATGTATGGTTCAGACGACTGCGCTGTTACTTCTGAGCGGTGAACACTCTGAAGGTCGCAGCATCAGACGCGGCACGCTGAGCGGCTTTCGCTGCAGCTTTGTGTGTAAAATGCTCACCGTGCCGGCTAAAAATGAATTCATCGCCTGGCTGGCCTGCAATCAACGTTCTTGCCATAACAATGGCGTGATAACGTTGATCGTCAAACCAGACGCGTGAACGGAATTCATAATGACCGGAAGGTGAAGCAAGCCACGATGTTCCCCTGAGTGCAGCCTTAAGGTCAGGACATTCAGATGCAACGCGGGTTGCAACGGAAAGGACCAGATCGAATGGCGTACGCAACTCATTCAGAAACGAGCGGGTTATGGACATAGTTTCTCCAGAAAACAGAGAAACATTTGCCCTGTCGGGAATGTTTCCCCGAAGGACGAAGGCCGGAGCCGGATGGTTGAATGTACCTTCATCGCCAGGCAGTAGGAGCCGTGATTGACGATATCTGCTTCCAAAGGCGAGCAGATGTACCACACTGATGTGTTCTCCCTTTCAGGCTACAGGAGTGTTGTTTGCAGCTACCCGAAGGCGGTCATCTCAAGCTACAGACCATTGGTGGTTGTCCGAAGACAACGTAAGAAGCGTTTTAATAATAGCGTCTGCTTAAGGCAAATTACAAGAGCCCGTTATTCATCTGACTCATCTGTCCGGTTATAAACCCGGGCAACGTAAGCACCACGTCCGTCACCGTGTCCAAGATCCATTGATACAAGTGCCTCAGCTTCTTTACGACTCATGCCATTCTCAAGATGATGGTTTACAGCATCCTGTGAATAAGCGTACCTGAGACTGTGCGGCGCATGAACTCCGGTCATTCCACTTTCAAATAATATTCTGTGGTAGCGACCAAGCGCCTGATGAAGTGATGGTTTGTCGATTAACTTTCCGTTATTATTTTCTGTGTACCGGACAGCTTCTTTTAACAGGTTAATTACCTTCTGTTTCTCAAAAATGGTGGCATCACGTGGACGTCCGCCTTTAGTACCAAACACAACGCGCACATTATTATTTCCGGCTTCCAAACTTTTTCGCCAGGTATTTAGTGACTTTGCCGACTGAACCGTTTCCTCTGCACGTAACCCAATATATCTGGCGAGCTGAATACCTAACGCAATTCCCCTGTCTTTTTCTGAAACCGTTGAAATAAACTCTTTGAGACGTTCATCCGAGATGGCAACTTTAGTACCTTCCCGACTCGTTCCGGAAATATTCAGAGCCTGATTACTCAATTTCTCATGTGCAGGATTAGCCAGAACGTGACGTCCGCCTTGTGAAAGCATTGAACGTATAGCAGCCATTTCATTTTGCAGCGTCCGGGACGAAATATTTTCGTCCTGACGACTACGAATATAATTTTCGATATGTTTGGTTTTAATATGACTAACGTCCCGAATCTGAATATTAAGGGTTGCCAGTCGCTCCGAAAAGCGACTGGCAATCTTTGAACGATCAGAAACCGTTTTAAAACTTCCTCCGCCCTGACGTGCGAGCGTGACGAGCTGCTTACCTAATTTTCCGGACATTGCTTTTCTCCATCAGAACCCACAGCTGTTGACCCGCTAACCCACAGCTGTATGACTCTGGATCGTTACATCTCTTCCCCGACGACACGGTTGCTTTTGCGCTTCCTGCGTCTCGACTGGTATCTGTGCATCGGGGCGGCGAAATGTTGAGTTCTTGCGAGGCTCCCCAGGTCTCTGACCTGTTTGCGGCTTGCGCCGTGCTGACGTCAGTCAGTCTGCCTCCGTACACCAGTTTCCTGATGTCGCCATCGATACCGAGTCGATCATTCTCCTTCTAATAAAACGCCCTTAACGGGTTGTTCGTTAACGTCGCGTCATGGTTAATAACTAGCCAGTTGAGCATCTGAAAACACGTAATACGTGCACGTCAGATTTCGCCGGCATGCTGAAAACCGCACTGTACGTGGGTTTGGACGTTATGCGCTTCGCGCGTCACTTTTTTCTCGTTTCACTCGAAACAAAGTGACGCCGCGCAGCTTCATGCTCCTGATGCGTCTTCCGCAAGCGCCCAAATGTTCCAAATGGGCTCATGCGTCATAGCAAAAGTCGTATGCAGCTCAGGACGTATCCCTGAAAATATTCATAACGTTAGTGAAGAAAAGCATCATTGAGGATGCCTGTCTGAGGGCGTGAGGCGTATGTAAAAGCCATGCTTTGATGTGATTAATGTACCCCCATCGTCGCGTCGTAGGTGCGCTTGTTTTGACGATATCTGCTTCCAGGAGCGAGCAGATGTACCACACTGATGTGTTCTCCCTTTCAGGCTACAGGAGTGTTTGCGTAGCTACCCGAAGGCGATCCTCTCAAGCTACCGGATCATTGGTGGTCGTCATTGACGACATACATCAGTTACAAGATTAGCAACATTAGGTTATAAATGTCAAAATAGTTTATATTGAAAAAAACTTGTTATACAAAGGAACAATAATGGACACCTCCCTACTTACAGATTTAAAACCAATCATCCCACCAATTATCACGTTAGGCATTGGGATAGCAGGCTTTCTTATTAACACCCGAGCTAGATTAAAGAGATTTGCGAACGAGAGAGTATCAACATTAAAGGATATCCAAGCATTACCAGAGGGAATAGTTAATGAATGGTACATTCAAGAAGAAGTTAGAAAACAAATGAGGAGTTCAGTTTTAAAAGATTTAACAGGAATCAGCAATACGGAATTGGCAGAAAAATACCTCAAGGCAATAGCGAATAGTGAATTTGATAGTGGTGAATTACGCCAGATTAAAAAAGCGCTACCAAGCATGAATATCTGCATTACAAAAGAAAAGCATACAACTTTCAGTATTGATAAAGATCACATTAACAAACGCGCCTGGATTCAGTTAGCTGCACTTGCGACCGCTTTATTAATCACAGTTATTTTTGAATGCTTCGCGATATACTACTACGTTTATAATAATACTCCGTTCACTATAGCGTTTACCTTCCTTGCATCTGCCTCCACAGGCACTTTAATACACTACTTATTTAGATGGCCTTCATTCTTCGAAATAGAAAATATTGAGGAAACTGTTAATCTCATACCATATTTTGATAATTCCAATGAAAGGCCAAAGATAAAAAACAAGTCCTTCTAAACATATCAAAGTATATCAAGTAAGATCTAAGGTTTTGCTTGATATATGTTAATCACGTATGAATCAGTGCTGATCTTAAATAGTAAAAACATTTCAGCACGCACATCTCTTACATCCGAGAAAGCCCCTTCAGATGGTCAGCCGCGATTAACGCCGGCATGATGAGGGCCATATTGTGGCAATCACCCCTACCGGCGAACAGTCGCGGCCTGCGCCAGCTTAATGTACGCCAGATTGTGGGAATCACCCCTACCGGCGGTCAGCACCTCCCAGCACCAGCGCGTTGAGCGCCAGTTTGTGGGAATCACCCCTAATGGCGTCAGTCGCTCCCAGCGCCAGCGCGTTGAGCGCCAGTTTGTGGGAATCACCCCTACTGGCGTCAGTCCCTCCCAGCGCCAGCGCGTTGAGCGCCAGTTTGTGGGAATCACCCCTACTGGCGTCAGTCTCTCCCAGCGCCAGCGCGTTGAGCGCCAGTTTGTGGGAATCACCCCTACTGGCGAGCAGTCCCTCCCAGCGCCAGCGCGTTGAGCGCCTGAAAGTGGGAATCACCCCTACTGGCGATCAGTACCTCCCAGCGCCAGCGCGTTGAGCGCCTGAATGTGGGAATCATCCCTACTGGCGATCAGTACCTCCCAGCGCCAGCGCATTGAGCGCCTGAATATGGGAATTGCCCCTACTGGCGGGCAGTCCTAGCCAGTGCCGGCGCGGTGAAGCCTGAATGTGGGAATCACCCCTACTGGCGATCAGTACCTCCCAGCGCCAGCGCGTTGAGCGCCTGAATGTGGGAATCATCCCTACTGGCGATCAGTACCTCCCAGCGCCA
>Ga0157364_1000083_pt1 | contig 38410 bp, 27 predicted proteins | sample AttsexASBM2_FD_111476 | JGI IMG/M metagenome (GOLD analysis project Ga0157364, IMG submission 111476) | Fungus gardens microbial communities from leaf cutter ant in Ribeirão Preto, State of São Paulo, Brazil - Atta sexdens ASBM2 | ecosystem: Host-associated > Fungi > Mycelium > Unclassified ...
AAGTGCTCATCAATTTGTTTACAACAATATATAATGCATCTCAAAACAATAAGTATTGGTAGAGATACAAGCATATCAATGTAGTGATATAATTAGTTACCTTCTAAAATTAGCCTGACAGCTCCCATTAGGTACGAGTTTTGATCATGTGATGGCAACAGCTTGCGTATGGACCATCACTCTTTTGTATATATACCTCTATGTCTGAGGGCTAGACTTCAGACTTAACAATATTAATTATTCCTATTGATACTTTTCATCATCTGTCAATCATCATATCCTTATACTGAACCCCTGAAACACTATTCAGCCCCAGTATCACAACCAGTGAGTATCTTATTTGTGATACCAATAAGAAAGGCGTGAGACCACATAATAGATGTACAGAAAGGGTTTGTACTGAGGAAGGGGAGGGTGTATCTGTTGTCAAGAGAGGAAAGGAAAGAGGTAAGAGAATTTGTAAAGGAGCAGTTAAGAAAGGGATACATTTGGCTGTCAAAATCACTGCAAACGGTGCCGGTGTTCTTTGTAGGGAAGAAAGATGGGAAGAAAAGGATGGTACAGGATTACAGGTACTTAAACAAGTGGACAGTCAAGAACAACTATTCACTTCCCTTAATATCAGATGTTTTGGAGAATATTGGGACAAAGAAGGTATTCACAAAAATGGATTTAAGGTGAGGGTATAACAATGTGAGGATAAAGGAGGGAGATGAATGGAAAGTGGCGTTCACCACACCAGAGGGGTTCTTTGAACCTACAGTGATGTTTTTTGGACTAACTAATTCTCCAGTAACATTTTAGGCAATGATGAATGAATTGTTGAGAGACTTAATTAACACAAAAAAGGTGGCGGCATTTATTGACAATGTAATAGTGGGAATGGAGATGGAGGAAGGGCACAACGAGATAGTGGCAGAAGTGATTAGGAGACTGGAAGAGAATGATTTATATGTAAAACTGGAGAAGTATAAATGGAAGGTCAAAGAAGTGGGATTTTTAGGAGTGGTGATAGGTCCTGAAGGAATCAAAATGGAAGAAGAGAAGATGAAAGGAGTATTGGAGTAGCCAACATCCAAGTGTATCAAGGAGGTGCAGAAGTTCTTAGGATTGGCCAATTATTATCACTGATTCATTAAGGGTTTCACATCAATAGCTAGGCCGTTACATGATATGGTGAAGAAGAATAAGAAGTAGGAATAGTTAGAGAAGCAAGAAAAAGCATTGGGAGAATTGAAGAAAAGGTTTACAGAAGAACCAGTGCCAGCAGCACCAGACCTAGATAAGAAAATGTGGATAGAGGTAGATGTGTCTGATTATATAACAGGGGGAGTATTGTTAATGGAGTGTGAGGATAAGTTATGAAGACTAGTGGCATTCCTTTCCAAATCATTGAATGAAATGGAGAGGAATTATGAAATTCATGATAAGGAGATGTTGGTGATTACTAGGGGGTTGGAAGCTTGGAGACATTTGTTAGAAGGAGTGCAGTTCAAATTTGAGATCTGGACAGATTATAAAAATTTGGAGTACTTTATGAAAGCATAGAAGTTGAATAGGAGACAAGCTCAATGGGTATTGTATTTGTCTTGATTTGACTTCACTTTAAAACATGTGCCAGGAACAAGGATGGGAAAAGTGGATGGACTTAGTAGAAGATTGGACTGGAAAGTAGGTGTAGATAGGGACAACAAGAACCAAGTAATTATTAAGGACCATTGGATTTGTAATTTATAAGAAGTAATAATAGAAGACCCAAAAGTAGAGCTGTTAGAAAAAATAAAAAAAGTGAGGAGTAAGGATAAAGACATAGTTAGAGTAGTAGAAGAGATGAAAAAGACAAAAGTAAAGGAATTAAGAGGAGATGAGTGGAAAATAGAAGGGGAGCTGGTATTGAAAGAGGGAAAGATATATGTACTGAAGGATAAGAAGTTGAGGGCAGAAGTGATCCAGCTACATCATGATGTACTGGCAGCAGGATATGGTGGAAGATGGAAAACAGTAGAGTTGGTTACAAGAAACTATTGGTAGCTGGAAGTAACGAGAGATGTGGGGAGATATGTGGAAGGATGTGACTTGTGCCAGAGAATGAAGAATAGGACAGAGAAATTAGCAGGAAAATTAAAGTTGAGCAAGGTGCCAGAAAAGCCATAGATGCATCTAACAGTAGACTTTATCACAAAGCTACCAGTAGTCATAGAAAAAGATGCAATTTTGGTAATGTGTGATTAATTGTCCAAAATGGCATACTTTGTAGCAACTATAAAAGGGATATCAATGGAAGGGTTAGCAAGACTCTTCAGAGATAATGTGTAGAGATTACATGGCCTACCAGAAAGTATGGTGTTGGATCAAGGACTACAATTTGCAGTAGAATTGACTAAGGAGTTGAATAGGATGCTAAGTATCAAAACAAAATTGTCGACTGCATTTCACCCTCAGACAGATGAACAAACAGAACACATGAACCAGGAATTAGAATAGTATCTCTAGTTTTTTGTAGACTACAGGCAAAAGAACTGGCCAGAGTGGTTAGCATTGGTAAAATTCATAATAAATAGCAAAGTCCATTCAACAACAAAGGTATCTCTGTTTATAGCAAATTATAGGAGGGAGTTGAGAATGGGAGGAGACATTAGGAGAAAAGAGAAGATGGAAAAGGCAATGGAGTTTGCGGAAAGAATAAAGAAGGTACAAGAGGAAGTGGGAGCAGCATTGAAAAAGATATAGGAAGAAATGAAGAGATATGCAGATCAAAGTAGAAAAGAGACAGAAGAGTGGATGAAGGGAGACAGAGTAATACTAAGTATAAAAGACTTAGTATTTAAAGAGAGACCGGTGCACAAATTGGTAGAAAGATATGTAGGGCTGTATAAGATAAAAGAAGTGGTATCGTCAAATGCAGTGAAGTTGTGATTACCAAGCTCAATGAGAATTCACCTAGTAGTCAATGTAAGCAGAGTAGTTTAATATAGGGAGCAGATGAAAGAACAGAAAAAGGAAGAGAGAAAACCAATTGAAGTAGAAGGAATTAAAGAGTAGGAAGTGGAAAAAATTTTAAACAAAAGGAAGATAAGAGGAGTTAAGAAGTATCTGGTATGTTGGAAGGGGTTCACAGTGGAGCATGATTCATGGGAGAGAAGGGAAGATTTAGGAGATGCAAAAGTGATATTAGAAGATTTTGAAGGAAGAATGGAGGTGGAAATAAGAAGTTAGATAGAGTAGAAGAATAAGACTTCAGAAGAGGAGAGTTACCAGGAAAGTTCATGGCAAAGATGTTATATGGGTGGGATGATGGGAAGTTTAAAGAAGAATACTTAAAAAAGTTAGAAAGGAATTGGAGAAGAAACCTTAAGAAGGAGGTAATATCAAGTTTACAAATAGTAGACTTAGTTTTTCTCTATTTTATTTTTCATTTTCATTTTGTTTTATTTTCTTATTTTTCTATTTTTAGAACATAGGGTTAGGGTTAAATCACAAGACACAGAGAATGAAGGGTCTAGAATAAATGATGTCATACAATATGGATATCACATGTTAACCTCATATACTACACATGGTCATTTAGGGTAGGGTGCACAGTAGCGAGCACAGACCAGTGGTAGTAGTATATAAGATAGATTAGTTTGTAGAGAGATCTCTATCAAGTTCTCTTGTGTTACTCAATACAAGAGTTATTCTTCTATCCAACCCTAAGAACTTTAGATCATAACACAAATGCCTTCTCAGCAAGTGACAACAGAGCCTGTTCTGATGGAGGGAGTAGAAAGGATTAATGCAGTGATGGTGAGGGGGTAGGGATAGGCAATGGGAACTCCAAGAAGAGACCACTACACTATAGAAGTGGACAGAGGGAGGAACTACTATACCTGCAGAGGATTTGGGCATATTACCCATCATTGCAGAAATCAGGGAAGAGGAAGGGTAGCAGATGGAAGAAGGTTGGAATATAGGAGATGGAACATTAAGGGAAATCATAAACACTTGAATCATTTAAAAGAGGAGGAGAATATAGAGTTTCTCAACTAGATTCTCATAATAGATTTAATGTATTAGCTATGAGAATAAACACTGGTACATTGGAATCAGAGAGAACTAGAGAAGTAAGAAAGGCAGAAAGAAGACTATTGAGGGAGGTAATGGTAAAAATTGGACTAGAAAGGATAGATATGCAAGAAAGAATAACAGTGGAGGCATTACTGGACAGTGGAGCAATGGGGCTAGTAATGAGCTCAGAGTTTGCCCAAAAGCAAGGATTTAAGTTGAAAAAATTAGAAAGACTGATGCATATAAGGAATATGAATAGCTTGCTTAACAAAGAGGGGCCAATAGAATACATGGTAGAAGTGAATATCTATTATCAGGGACACAGAGAAAGGATGGAGATTGATGTCATTGGGAGGTAAAAATGGATGGTGATCTTGGGAATGCCATGGCTAGCCTACCATAACCCTGAGATTAATTAGAAAATAGGGGAGGTGAAGATGACAAGATGTTTGGAAGAATGTGGAAAGCAGTGGAGGCCGAAACAGGAGAAGTTGGAATGGCAGAAGCAAAAGGAAGAAGAGGCAAAAGAAGAAGTAGGAAGGAAACAGAAAAAGCAGGAAAGAAGGAGGTTGAGGGGGAGAGAAATGGTAGAGATAAAAAGAGTAGTAGAGGAATGGGAAATTTGGGATGAGAAGGAGGAAGCAGCAAGATCAGAGATGGAAGCAAGAAAGTTGGTGCCAGAAAAATTCCACCAATAGATAAAGATCTTTAGAAAGAAACAATCTAAGAGGATGCTAACAAGGAAGGTATGAGACCATGCAATAGAAGTGAAAGAAGGATTTGTACCAAGAAAAGGGAAGGTATACCTGTTGTCAAGGGAGGAAAGAGAGGAGGTTAGGGAGTTTATAAAAGAACAGCTGAGGAAGGGATATATCTGGCTGTCAAAGTCACCACAAATGGTGCTGGTATTCTTTATGGGGAAAAAGGATGGAAAGAAACAGATAGTGTAAGACTACAGATATTTGAACAAGTGGACAATAAAGAACAATTATCTGCTCCCTCTAATATCAGATGTCCTAGAGAACATTGGGACAAAGAAGGTCTTTACAAAAATGGATCTTAGGTGGGGATATAATAACATGAGGATAAAGGAGGAAGATAAGTGGAAGATGGCATTTACCACACTAGAGAGGTCCTTTGAACCAATAGTAATGTTCTTTGGACTAACCAATTTGCCAGTGATGTTTCAAACAATGATGAATGAGCTGCTGAGGGATTTGATCAACACAGAAAAAGTGGCTGCCTTCATAGACAATATAATATTGGGAATGGAGACAGAGGATGGGCATAATGAAATTGTGGCAGAAGTCATAAGGAAGCTAGAGTGGAATGACTTGTATGTAAAGCCAGAAAAATGCAAGTGGAAAGTACAAGAGATAGGATTCTTAGGAGTGGTTATAGGACCAGAGGGGATTAAGATAGAGAGAGAAAAAGTGCAGAGAGTACTGGAATGGCTGACACCTAAGTGTATCAAAGATGTTTAGAAGTTCCTGGGATTGGCAAATTACTATCGTCAATTCATTGAGGATTTTGTGTCCATAGCTAGATCTCTGCAAGATATGGTGAAGAAAGACCAGAAGTGGGATTGGATGAAAAGGCAGGAAAAGGCATCTGGAGAGTTAAAGAGAAGATTTACAAAAGAACTGGTGTTAGCAGTACCAGACTTAAACAAAAAAATGAGAATGGAAGTCAATGCATTGGACTATACAATGGGAGGAGTTCTATCAATGGAATGTAAGGATGGATTATGGAGGCCAGTCACTTTCCTTTCAAAATCTTTAAATGAGACCAAGAGAAATTATGAGATACATGACAAGGAGATGTTGGTGATTATTAGGGGATTGGAAAATTGGAGACATCTACTGGAGGGTGCTAAATTCAAGTTTGAAATTTGGATAGATCACAAGAACTTGGAATACTTCATGAAAGCACAGAAGTTAAACCAACAGTAGGCAAGATGGGCATTATACCTGTCTAGGTTCAACTTTACTCTGAAACATATCTCTGGAACCAAAATGGGAAAGACTGATGGATTAAGTAGAAGACCAGATTGGAAAGTAAGATTAGAAAAGGACAACAAAAATCAAGTAATAGTAAAAGAGAATTGGTTGCATAGTATGTAGGAAGTAGTGATAGAAGGACTAGAAGTAGAAATAGTAGAAAACATAAAGAAGGCTAGAAATAAGAATGAAGATGTAGTTAGAATAGTAGAGGAGATGAAGAAGACAAACATAAAAGAATCACAGGGAGACAAATGGAGGATGGAAAGAGATATGATGTTAAAAGAAGGGAAAATATACATGCCAAAGGATGGGGAACTGAGGGTAGAAGTAATCTAGCTACACCATGATATACTGGCAGCAGGGTACAGATGGCAATGGAAAACAGTAGAGTTAGTCACTAGGAACTACTGGTGGCTAGGAATAACAAGGGATATAAGGAGATATGTGGAAGGATGTGACCTGTGCCAGAGAATGAAGAATAGAACTGAGGAGATGGCAGGGAAGTTAAAGCTGAGGGAGGTGCCAGAAAAGATGTGGATACACCTAATAGTGGACTTCATCATGAAGTTACCAGTAGTAGTGGGGAAAGATGCAATCCTGGTAGTCTGTGATAGGTTGTTAAAAATGACACATTTTGTGACAACAACAGAAGGAACATCAGTGGAAGGATTAGCAAGGTTGTTCAGAGATAATGTATAGAAGTTGCATGGGCTGCCAAAAAGTGTAGTGTCAGATAGGGGACCACAGTTTATAGTGGAGTTGACAAAAGAGTTGAATAGGATGCTGGGGATAGAGACGAGGTTATCAATGGTGTTTCACCCACAGATAAATGGATAAATGGAATGAATGAACCAAGAGCTGGAATAGTATCTTCAGTTCTTTGTGGAGCACAGGCAAAAGGACTGGCCAGAGTGGTTGGCATTAGCAGAGTTTGTGATGAACAATAAAGTTCACACAGCAACCAAAGTCTCATTCTTCATGGCAAACTATAAAAGAGAGTTGAGAATGGGAAGAGATATAAGAAAGAGAGGAAAGGTAGAAAAGGCAATGGAGTTTATAGAAAGGATGAAGAAAGTGCAGGAGGAGGCAGGGATAGCACTAAAGAAGGCACAAGAGGATATAAAGAGGCAGACAGACAAAAGGAGAAAGAAAAGCAAAGATTGGAAGAAAGGAGACAGAGTTTTATTAAGTACCAAGGATTTGGTATTCAAGGAAAGACCAGTAAAGAAGCTTGTAGAAAGATATGTAGGACCATACAGGATAGAAGAGGTGGTATTGACTAATATGGTTAAATTATGACTACCTATATCAATAAGGATCCACCTGGTAGTAAATGTTAGCTGGATAGTAAGGTACAGGGAATGAGTGAAGGGCCAGAAGAAAGAGGAAGAAAAACTGATTGAAGTAGAAGGAGTTGAAGAATGGGAAATTAAATAAAAGGAAAATATGAGGAGTAGACAGATATCTGGTATGTTGGAAGGGGTTTATGGTGGAGAACAATACATGGGAGAAAGAGGAGGATTTAGGACATGTAAGGGAACTAGTAGATAAGTTTGAAGGAAGATTAAGTGCAGAAGTAAGGCAACAGGAAGGGGTGAAACAGAAAACAAAACTGAATCTAGGGGCAGAAGAATTTAAAAGAATGAAGCTACCAGAGAAGTATACAGCAAAGCTGCTGTATGAATGGAATAATGGGAAGTTTGAAAAAGAGTATCTAAGGAAGTTAGAAAGAAACTGGCAAAAATGGAAGTCAGTTTCTTTAGAAGAGAAACCTTGAGAGGGGGATAATGTCAAGATTGCAAGAAGTGGACTTAGTCTTCTTTATTTTCTTTCTCATTTTTATTTTATTTTCCAATTTATTTCCTTATCTTCTATTTTTAGAACTTAGGGCAAGGGATAATCACATGACACAAAAAGAAAGGCATAGAAGATACTAGAAGAATAATGTCATACTATGTGCACAACACATGTTGGCCTTAAGACATACTCATGGTAGTTTAGGGTAGGCTAGAAGTACTTAGCACAGACCATGTGCCTTTAGTATATAAGGTAGACAATCCTATAAGGAGTTCTCTATTGAGTTCTCTTGTGTAAAACCTATATAAGATTCTTTCTTTTGTTCAGTACTAAGAACTTAAGTTCATAACAATATCCATTAGAAAACAGGACAGTTAAAGACATTCCACAAATTTTGGAGTTTGGGTTTATGGCCTAGAAATTGTTATTTATTATCTATAAGTCTGAATAGGACAAATTAACAGTTAATAAAAATAATAAGACTTTTAGGCAGTACATGTCTTTATAATAAAACAAGACACCCACAAAAAATATAACCATCAATAAACTATCAAAAGACAAATATTTTGAGAATTTCTTTGCCTATTCCTTCTAGGTCTAAAAAAAGCATTTTGGCTAAATTAAAATTTTTCAAAAAGAACCAATCTTCAAGCTCAGTCTCTAACTCCAACAATCAATTATATGCATAGGCATCTAAAGATAATATTAAGATTAAAAACACTTTTCCAAAGCTATTCTCTAATAAGATTACAGAAATTCACAATGCCATGAATAACACAAACTAAAAAGATAAATCTAAGTTCATGATGACTAAAGGTCTGTTAAGAAAGCAAATTATCATATTCATAAGTACAAACAATATTGAAAGAAACATAGTATTAAAGTTGAAGATAGTAGACTTTTATTTTCAATTTCTTTCTCACTTTCATTTTCTGTTCCTTCTATTTTTATTTTGAGGACATAGGATGAGGGTATAGTGTGACATTACATGTCACTGTCACAAAATCATATGTTATGATAAAAAGTAGTAGAAGATTCTAAAAGAAATAACATTATATAGCATATTATACATATGGTTATTTAGGATAGGCTAATGATAGGATAGTATGGACCACTAGTCTAGAGTATATAAGCCCTCTATTGAGCTCTCTTGTGTTAACTAATATAAGATTTTCTTTTTTTGACCTATTCTAAGATCTTTAAATCATAACATATGGTATAATCCAATGTACATATTGCAAATATCAACAAGTTATTGAAAGGTGTAAAATTTGAAATTTCTACCAACTACATTTGCTCTAATAACAAGAGAATTGTTATTATAACTAACAAGATAGCTATTATGACTCAAAGACCTTAGGATTAGTTAATAAATAGAACCTTATATTGGATTAACACAAGAGAACTCAATAGAGAACTCTGTACAGGATTATCTACCTTATATACTAAAACCTCATGGTTCATGCTAACTACTTCTAGCCTACCCTAAACAGCCATGTGTTTACCTTAAAGTCAACATGTGTTGTACATGTTATATGATATTATTCTTCCAGAATCTTCTATATCCTTCTATATGTCTTGTGACTTGTGACTGTGTTATCTAGTGTGATTGCATAATCTTGTCACTCTAACCCTAATCCTAAATTCTAAAAATAGAAAATGGAAAATAAATTAGAAGGAAAATAAAAATAAAAAGGAAATTAAGTCCACTACTTTCATCTTTTGACAATAGCCACCTCTTCTAGTCTGAATATAGTAGAGAAGTATATGAAAGAATTGAATAATATTAACTTGAACAATGTCATGAGCCTAAGATTTTCACAATTCAAGTTCTATCTCAAAATTCTAGATATTCCATACTTTCTAGAAGATACTAATCTCCTTGTTGTGTTAGACATCATTGAAAGAGTAATCAAGAGTACTTATAAATTTAATGATGTAGTTCTAATTTTCTGTTCTTAAGTTATCAAGGTATCTCCTAAATCTGACATATTTGTGGTATGGGTCAATATTTGAGTATTACAAAATGGTATGAAAGCAAAATGCTTTAATAACAGGTGTTTCAATATAGAACAACATATTACTACCATTAGAGAAACAAATATGAATACTGGTGTTCCTCAATGCAAGAACTGCTGGAAGTGGGGTCATATTACATATATGTGTTACATGCATGGATTAAAGAAGATGAATTCTCTAAGGCTTGAAATAAAGAAAAAGGAACCTTATACTCATTCTTTCAAGTATATTAACTACAATGGCAAATATTAGGTAGACAGTAACATTTGTTTATTCTGAAAACATAGGTTTAACTGAGATTGGTATAATAAGAAGTCACAAGAGCTCCAAGAAATCAGAGGTGATTTAATCTGCTTATTTGTAAATAAGGTAAAATAATGATTTTAAAATCCTTGAATTTCTTTTTACAGAATGTTTATAAAAACAGACTTCTTACTGATACTATCTTAGAAAACAACAAAAACTTCAATATTTTATTTATTCAAGAATCTCCCTAGTTAATTATTTGTAGTATCCTGAGCTCTATATTTGAAGAAGAAGAAAAAGATATCATAGGAGTTCCCAATCATTTGGAAATATGTTCATAATATTATTGTATAATGAGAATGATTATCTAAGAGTTTTCACTTATATCAATATCAGTGTTAAAGATTGTTGACGGTGGACTTTATTTTATTTTCTCTTTCTATTTTTATTTTACTTTACTTTACTTTTTCTTTTTCATTTCTCTATTTTTAGAACAACTTGGGTTAGGGTTTATCAGTCATGCTGTCACATCAGTCACAAATTGACGGTGTAGTCACAAGACTGATCACGGGACTTAGGAGAATGGAGTAGAAGGTACTAGAATAAAGTGACATCATACAGTATGGACAACACATGCTGGCCTCATGTAATACTCATGGTCATTTAGGGTAGGGTGCACGGTAGTTAGCACGGACCATGGGCTATAGTATATAAGGTAGACTACTTTGTCTTAGGAACTCTATCGAGTTCTCTTGTGTTTCTCTAATACAAGAGTGGTTCTTACTTCCAACCCTAAGGAATAAGTTCATAATAATCAGGTTGATAAAGCTACATTTTTCAATTAGAAAAGATATTTTATATCATAGGAATATAAATTTCATTTCATTTTTCAATTGTAGCATTATGTGTTTCATTATTAATATATATACAGATGACCAACAATCTGCCTTAAAGTATCTAAAGAATATTGAGGTAAATTTGAACAACATCTTAATTATGATAGGAGATTTTAATATTAGAAATAACAATTGAGACCTCTCATATCTGCATCATCCAACATATACAATATACCCAGGAAAATGGCTGACAGTTTCAATCTAGAACTATTATTACTTATTGATCAAGTACTTAGTTGATATGCTCTCAAGATTCAAATTTGGTATTAGATCTAATGTTTCTCTATGCAAATATAGAGAAATTTAACAATCACATAATCTCATCAGATCTTTAAAGTCTATCTAACCATACTTCTTTATCAGTTTATATTATTATCAAGTGTCAGGCATAGTTTATACTAGAGATAAAAGTCCACAAGGTTGACTCAGAGATGTGTGAACTTGTAGAACAACCTTGGCTTTAGCTTATATACTGTACTATGTATCTGCCATATGGTTGCTTTAGGTGGAAAGAAAAAGTCCAAGATAGGAGTGAGTGCTGATTGGTGTGTTGCCATTGAACACTGGAGATTGAGTTCAATAAGAGTTATTTTCATTGATTATCAGACTAGCAAATTACAGTGTAACTACTAGTCTTATATACAAGTTAGAGATATAGGAGATGCTTGGGGTTTCAGTGGTATAGCCTCTATTACTCTGAGTAGAGGATTCAGTAGTGAAACACTGACAGAAGTATGACTCTGTTATAAGAGACTAAGTTAGATGAAGATATCCCTTTCATGAAAAACAGAATACCTGGATAGTTGTATTATTGTCATATGAGAAAGATAGCTACTATAGAAGACAGACTTGTATAGTAAACATTGGGAAAGCAATATCACTGCAGGGATATATCTTCTGGACAGGTGGACTTGGCATATGACAATAGTATATAACAGGTGTTTAATAAGTATTGTCTTTATTTTGTTAGTGCTTCCACTATAGCTAGTAGTTTCTTGTTATATTTCTTATAATTTTTTTCAGCTGCTTGCATTGTCCCTCCTAATAAGAATGCAATATTAGTTCTGTCTTGAGCTATTCTTCTAGCCATTGATTTAAAGCTTTATCTTCCTTGACTAGGCTTTAACATTTTGGTGTATTTTCTAGTAAATTGATCTTGTGGTCTTATTTTCTTTTCTCTGGTACTTTTTCAAATTTCTTCTTATTAAATAAATGGATAAATGGTTGAATATACTTGAGTAAATATTTTGGATTTGTTGGGTCTAGTTTCTTGCTTATTTTTTATATTTGTTTCTTCTACTAGTTTTATTCTCCTGATTCTTGATGTAAATGTAATGTCTTAATATTGTGTTTTGCATTCTTTGGGTATCTTGTAAACCATATCATCTCTTTGTCTTTATTTACTTTTAGGTTGTACTTAACTAACAAGTCATATTCCAAGAACATGCCTATGCTATTTAAGCCTATAACTACTACATTGATTGCCAGTTTTAGTAGTATGAATCTTATCACTTCTTTATTCTTAGTTTTATCTATATTGAAAACCTTAAATGATCTGTTCATTGGTTCCAATTTAATTTATTCATTCTTTGCTAGTTGCTTATCACTTCCAGTATGGAATCATTCTAAGTCAATTAGTACTTTAAGCTATAATTCCCTTCTGTTTGATATCTTTATATATATATGTATGTTGAGTTCCCTTTCTTTGTTATCTCTTCTTTGTGAAATAACATATCAATTCTTTAGGGATTTACTATGTATAGAGGTTTATTATACTATGCTTACTCTAAACCTCCAATAAAACTCTTTTCTTTGTCATTGTATTTATTGTCTAAATCTTATTATATTCTTTTGTTCATTATCTTCTATTCTGGCCTGCAGTTCTTTGTGAGGTATTCTACTTTGTTATATTTGTAATACTTTTTAATTTCTTTTTCTTTCTTTGATTTTCTGCAGTCTTTTGCCATATATCTGTATATATTGCAGTTAAAGCATCTAGACTTTCTAATATTCATGGATACTTCTCTTTCTCCATAAGTAATTCCTGATCTTATTCTATAGTCTTATCTTCCTTCTATGAATTCATATTCTTGTCTAACTGATGTAATTACTACATTTTACTCCTTGAGTAACTCTGATGCTGCTATAGATAGATATTCCAATATAAATTTAATAATATTGTTTTTAACATTCTTTTTCAATAAGAAATTACATATATGTCATTTGTTTTAGCCTTCATAGCTAATACTTTGGACTTTATTATAAAGTCAGTGATATACTTCTTTTCTTGCTTGAATGATTTAATCTTTCATTTAATATCTATTACCTTACTCTTGTTACTAAATGTTATCTTGATTTTTTTGACAAAATCATTATAACCCTAGATGTCATCATACTTTTCCATTTAGTTGATCTTCTTTTGTATATAGATTCTTGTTATGCTCTCTCTAAGTTGAACTAATACTGCTGTTATTTTGTTATCTGTTTCTAGTCACTATTAAACTACCCTGAGTCTGGGTCTATACTTTTTAGCATGACTATCTATGTTGTCTCATTATATATTGTTAGTGTTAGTACTATCAACATTTTTTCTGATGCTGATTCTATAGTTTTTTTCCATCTGAGGCATAGTTTTAGTAATCTTTAATAATCCCAATATCTCTTCTAATGTCTCAATGCCAGTGGTTTCTTGACTATATCTGTCTATTTTGTCTGTCTGTACTTTTACTACAATAGTTTATGTTTGTTCTGTCTGTGGTCTCTACTACAATATTATCTTGTTACTATTCTTCTAATGTATTAACTATTCATTTATAGTCCCACTACAAATGCTGTTTCAATGTTTCTTCAATGATCTAATCTTTATGATGTTTCAGTGGCCTAACCACAATATACTTTTCTTTTGCAAGATAAGCCTGACAATACTTGACCAAATATTATGATTCTAAGCTTGGCTTAGATTGTAACTTAGACAAAAACTTGAAAAAAATAAAGGAGATGATCAATTAGTAAAGTGTAAAAGATACAAAACTATATCTACTACTATATATATTTATAGACTATAAAGAATAAGGGAAGTGTTCATAAGAAAACAACAAGTAGAAAGTGAGGATTATATGAGGATATCTCTCCTATTACATGAGGAAAACATATAATGCAGTAAAATAGAAGTTTATAAATAAAGCAACTTTAATACATGTTCAAGTCAGTATAGACATGAAGTGAACATCTATAAAGCATGAGATATCAATTGTAACAGATCCTACTGCTTGGGACATTCTTTAGTTCTATTTTTCATCTTAGCAAATATCTTGCTAGGGCTTATCCTCCAAATGACCCATGATAATTAAAACATATACACCAAAGAGGCCAATTACCTCTCAAGTCTCCAACTCATACAATCTAACCTGCCTAGACAATTTCACTTATTCCTAGTCTAAATATTGTCTTTGTGGACAATGATTCTAATTGAGAGAATGCTTCTGCTACTAATCCTACTAATTATTCTACTAATTCTCATAATTTTTCTACTTACTCATAGTCAAAGTCTTAGTGTAGCAATAATTTAACTAACAAACAACTAGCTGATATACTTAGTTGGATTGAAAACTCACTTAATGTTAATCAGACTCCTAATTTTAACTTTAATTCAAAAGAAACTAGAGCTTATATCTCTGATATTCTCAATAGTACTAAGCTCAACAAGCTTAACAATTTTCTACTTCAATAACAGCTCTACTTCTATGCAAATTCTATGTAATTTAATATGAATATTGTGAAGATTAACTTTGTGATGACCTATTGCTTTGGAGTTGCTTAGAGCTAGTTTGAGATGAGCTTTAACCAGAAAGATCAGGGCATTCTTTAAAACTAGCATTTTAACTGAGATCTATTTGTTGATAAACTATATGTTATATTCCAAACTCTGAAATATGTCTGACTTCAATAAAACATTAAATTCCTGCAGTTATTTGGCTTTATTTGTGCTCAAAACTCCACTGGTAGTTTGGTACTTTATAATGGACTCAATTCCATCAAAAGTTCATAGTTATTTAGCTTTAATTGAGTTAAAATCTATGATCATCTTTATCTGTTTTTATTGCTTAATTATTTCCTTCAAACTCTACAAATTTACTTAGACTTTACATGGAGTTTTCTTCTCTCCAAATCTGAACTCCTATTTAGTATTTTATTACTGAAACTCACTCAGAGATCTGTTTTAATTACTTCTTTTGTTATTTTATATATTTAGGGCTGGTAATTATTTTGTAATAGCTAGTCTGATAATCAACTAAAGTTGATGCTAAATCTCTGGTGTCAATGATAATACACTTTACTTCTCTTCTTATAACTTCTTGTAAGACTATCCTCTGAAATTGTGACCATGTAGCTTATAGAAGGCACAATATATAAGTTGAGGCCAAGGTTGTTCTGACAAGTCTATATTACTAAGCTTATTGTATGGAGTTTTTACACTCTGTGTATGTCTGAGCCAACTCTACAGACTTTTACCTTTAAGTGCAAACCATACCTAACACTATATCAACATTTTAGTCTTTTAGGTAAAGCAGCAAATATACTGGATAATCTCTACATAAAGCCTAATGACAAGATCTTCACTTATAATATGGATTTCATATATTATGTCTCTCAACTAGATTGAGAATAGTGTTTTGTGCTATTGCTATTACCAAGTGCTCTTCAATTGGATTCAGGATTCTATTTTTGCTAGAAACAAGGTGAACTTACTTTGTTCTAGAATATATACACTTCAGTAATAACTATCAATCACTACTACTAGAAGTGTAACTGCAAATAATACCATATAAGACAGGTAGAAAAAAAGACTCTTAAGTCTCACTCTCAGAAACAAGATAAGGCTTTCTTTACTGGCAATACTGTGGGCTTCCAAAACAAAACAAATATATTTCTAATAGCCTTATCTACTAAATTTTTGTTTTCTAAAACATCTAACTCTGTTCTCTATATATATCTATTTTAAAGACATATTCTTATAGTGGTAATGTTTATCAAACATGTCTGACAAAAGCCTGTCTTTTATGACAACCATCTTTTCTACAATATATTCCTACAGCAGTAATGCAACCTGTTGAGTATCTGGTCTTCCATAATGGAAATACTACTATTGAACTTGGTCTTTGATAGTAGAGTTCTCCTATCTGACTTCTTTCAGTGTTCTACTACTGAAACCTTTGCTCAGAGCTATATACTGAAACTCTCAAGTATCTCCTAACTATCTGACTTATATATAAGACTAGTAGTTATACTATAATTTGCTAGTTTGATAATTAATAAAAATAAACTCTATTGAACTTGATCTATAGTATTCAATAGTAACATACTACTATCAGCACTCAACTTTTTTTTGGACTTCATTAAGTTATCTGAAGTTATGATCACACAGTAGACATATAGTATTGTAACAACCACTAGACACAAAGTCCAATAATTATACAAGATAGCAAAACTCTTAGTAAGCTATCAATATGGGGATCACAAGAGAACTTGACAAGGAGTTCTCATTGTATTGCTACTCTATTTATATAAGTTACATATAGTCTGTGCTACAAATAATTACTCCTGCCTTAATATTCATGTGCTGTTTATGAGTATATTATGTGTATACCATGAGGTAGCTATGCCATTAACATACTCCTTGACATCATTCATCTAGACTGCTCCAGTCTATTCTAGGCCTATGACCTCACATTATGTGACAAGTCATGTGACCACTGTCATATGCCTCTTTGTTATCAATAAAAAGAAAAAGAAATTCAAAAGAAAAAAATATAAAATCAAGAAAAATAAATAAAATAAAAATAAAAATGTTAGTCCTTACACATATCAGAACATATAGTGTAACATATAATATCACAAAATAAACTACTTACTTGTTTGTGATATCTGAACCTTAGATACACTCTCAGAAGTTGAAAAGTGATTTAAAAGTTCAATATAGATGTCAATTATAATGAGAGATAATGAATAATAATAAATTAATAATGATTGATGTTATCAAGTCTAAGATCTAATCCTCAGATATAGAAGTATTTATACAAAATAGTAATAGTCTGTATACAAGCTATTTCTATTATATGATCAAAACTTATACTTGGTAGGGCTGTTATCTATCATAGTAGATGATAGGCTAATTTTAAGTGTTTTTCAATACAAGTTTGATCATGGGAATCTATTTAGTTATTTCTGAGATAATAGCCAATAAAACTTATATTTACTAATAGTCTGATACCTTAGTAATCTGTTATTACTTCTGTATATTCTATATATATACAAATAGCTCTTATTTGTGGCTTTCCAGTGCAACTTGGTTTGTAAGAATTAGTCTACCAATTGTGAAAATACAAGTTGAATGAAGTTTGTAATATATAAGCTGAAGCTAAGATCATTCTAACAAGTCTACATCACCAAGTTTTTTGTATGGAGTTTTCATACTCTATATATATCTCTAAGCTAATCTTGTAGACTTTTGTTTTTTAGTATAAACTATATCTAATACTACTTCTAAGAAACAGTCTAATTTTCTATGGGTAGATCTCTTTTTTAAGCTGGCTAACAATAACAAGTTAATCAGTAGTAAGTATGAGAAGTGTCTTAAAAACAATTTATATCTTTATTATAGTGCAGAAGATCATAAGCTGGACTTTTGTTCTAAAAAGCAGACTATGGTTATTTTAAAAGGCTATGATACTTTAGCAGCTACTAGCACTTATGTAGTTGTTTCTGAGAAACCTCATTTAGAGCTTTCTAATGCAACTTGGTTTGTGAGAATCAGTATACTGGTTGTGGAGATACAAGTTAAATGAAGTTTGTGATAGGATCATTATTAGATAAGAAACAGATTGCTTACCATATTTTATAGTAACAAGCATATAGTCTATGATGTCTTTAGATATAGTAGAAGTAATATAGCTAGTAATCTATCCAAGTAGAATTGTCTTGTAAAAAGAATTAGTTGGTCTAAGAGTCTGTGTACTGGTAAAGTATATTAGTTACATAGAAGAGATGCAGAAACATCTCACAAAAGAAAGAATACAGAGGGTACTATATCTAGAGAATAAGACATAATATAAAATCAAAGAGTTTACATTGGTATCCAGAAGTTTGGTGTTGGTAAAGAACTCAGCTATAGGATTATCAGCAGATAAAAAGATGAAGCCTTACTACTTAGGCCTGATAATAGTAATCTGGTAATTAAAGGGAGAGGCTTTTATTCTAGTGGAACTAGATAACTCTGTGTGATAGAATAAGATAGCAGCTTTTAGAGCAATACCATATCTGGCATACAGAAAGATAGCATTTGGAAGTAGGGTAAAAGAACTGCTAGATATACAGGAGTCATGCATGGATGAACTAGAAAAGAGCTCAGTAAAGAAAATGCCTGAGAAAGGTTTTTACAAAAATGGCTTAGAGTAGAAGTTTCTTATATAAAGACAAAAGCAGACTACAAAAAAGAAAGCTCAAAGGCCTAAACATTTATTAGACTTTAATTGAGAATACAAATGAGTTAGCTAGCTACTACTTCTGATGATATTTGGTATTTTTCATCTCCCAGATATGGAATATTCAATTGTACTTATTAGTAGCATTTTTATATTGGTAAGCAGTGCACTTAAGATTATAAATGGTACATGATATGTCAGTAGAGGACTGAAAAAGAATAAACTTCATTGCCTGCTTGCTGAAGATAATAGCAATATCACTCTGAAGAGTAACATTATACTGATAGAATGCTAAAGTCACATTAAACAAGGCTTGAGCTAAATTAATTGTAAAGGGTTGAGTACTTGTGAATATTAGGAAAAAGAAGGCTTACAGTTATCAATAACATTGGTCTCAGCTATAAAAGGGATGAGCTAGAAGGTTAGCAAAAAAAATGACAATATTTGAAAGGCTTGTGAGATAGTAACTCAAGAACAACTCATCAAGTTAAGCTAGGAAGAGATTTTTCAAGTAAGATAGAAATGTTTTACAAGCAGAAAATATCTCACTATGTGCATACACTACTAGAATATGACCTAGAAGGCCTATCTATGTCATTTATCTGTATAGGAACCTAAGAAAGCTTGAGAATAAGCAGAAGACAGTATATAAGAAGGTACAAATAGAAGTTTGTAATGAAGATATTTAGGAATATGGTTGTAAAGAGCCAACATAATCTCTATCTCATTAGTGTTGGACTGTTTACTGTTAGGAGTATCTGTTATTGAAGAAGGAGTTTCTTTTTAAATATGGCAATACTAGTACAAGGAAGCAAGAAAGATAGGGAGTTGAGTAGGAAGAAATAGAACTTGACTAGTACCTTGCCATAAGTGACTACAAAAGGCTAACTAGTGGATGTTAGGGCCTAGGAGCTAGAAGGAGCAGTTAAGAGAGCAACTAAAAAAGAGCTACAGAATATGGAACTTCTGGAGTCTGAGAGGACTTATCATACTGAGTTAAGAATTGGAATACATACTTAAAAATAGCTGGGAAATGGAAGGAGGGATTATGTTCCTTCTTGAACTCCTTATAAATGCACTTGACTTTGGAAAAATGTTTAATATATTCAGCTTTTCTAGTAGCAGTAGGATTACTATTTAAGTATTTAAGAAATATATACTTTAAATAGTTAAAAACAACTACAGGACACAAATTTCATTTGAGAATGCTTATAGTGGATTTAGCAAGTAAATCAATAGCCTTATAAAGAGAGCCTAAGGTAGTTTTCTTTTAAAATAAACATTGATTATAATAGATAATATTTAATAATATATCTGCAAGTTTAAGATAGGTATTTATAGACTCTCTAGTGAGATCATTAGGTATGTATAGTAGAAAGATATGATAAAAATAAATAAGAAGGAGCTTTTGTAAGAAGTAAACTTGCTTAAATAGACTTTAAGAAGATTGTCTACAAATAAATTTGGCTGGTTAGTCTATGATAGAAATAGACATTTTAATTGAGAAATGGAAAGTGTTTTAGGAATGGACTCCTCTCATAAGGATGGAAATCATAATATAGTCATATATCTATTTATAGAGAGAGGGAGAATAGAAGCAAATATAGAAGAATTAGATTTTGTAGATGGAAAAGAAAGGGTCATAAGATCTATTCACAGAAAGACATGCAGAAAGTGGAAAACTAAAAAATTATGAGATAAAAGGCCATTAGAAAGGCTATCTTATAAGTAGAAGTCTTATAGTTAAGACAGAATTGAACTTGGGATTATACACAAAACAAGAAGGATATAAAATTAGAAGGAATTCACTGTTATATAATAATGAGTGAAGATAAAACTTAGAGTTTTACTTCACAGCAGAAAGGGATTTAGTCTCATATAGGGACAAATCTTAGTTTCACACAAAAAAGAAAAAAAAACATATAAGTTAGCAATAGTCATTATATTGATGGTATTACAGAAATTATAAAAAAGACTAAGACATAAGAAAGCTCTTCCTCTCTATTCTTGCTTAGCTGATTTGGTCAACTTCTTAACATGAGAAGAGCTGCTGGTTGATAGAAGAGAAGAATGGTAATAAAATCAACCCAATGTTTTAGAAGTAATACTTTTCTGCTATAAGAAGCTTCTTGGTGAACTCTACCATCAGAGCATAGTAATGAGCTATAAGGGCCTTAAAGAAAGAAAAAGCAGTCTCCATGCAGTTCCAGGCAGCAGTGAGGGAGCACAAGTGAGATGAGATATATAAAAGAAAAAATGAATATTAGTAGAAAAGAAAAGTTGAGAAAAGAAAGGCCACTCACAAGTTTGGCTAGTAAAAGAAGACACATAAAGTTGTTCAGCCCAGAACTGCCAGATAGCAGCAGACTTTTGATGAAAACAGTTCAAAGTATGAGAGGTAGCACACTCTTTGTAGCTTTGAGATCTGTCTACTAGCTGGAAGTAGATAGTATAAGCTGCTATTACAATAGTCTTGGGAAGAGAAGGTCTTAGTGTACAATGCTTAGAATTAGAACCAATGTAGAAGAGACATTTTAGTTCTCTAATAGAACTCTAGAAAAGAAATTATAAACAAAAATACTGTAAAGAGTTTGGTAGATGTACTATGTTCTCACAATTAGGAAGTACAAAAAGACCAGAAATAAGAGCTAGAAGAAAGTCTCTACCGGAAAGGCTATAAAGAGAAGTTAGATTGCATGCTATAAAAAATCTAAGTAAAAAGAGTTGAGAAAAAGGTTAGCTAGGCTTACTAGAAGGAATAAGAACTAGGGACTTTGACTTTGCTTTCTTATGGTAAAAGTGACTAGTAAATTTTGGAGAGCTATTAGCAGGGAGAGGAAAAGCTGGCAAAAATATGGGAGTAGAATGATGTGGCCACAAACTAAGATATTTAGAAGCAGAAAGATAAACTAGAGGAGATTCTAAAGTCTAATCTAGTACAGGAACAGAAACAGGATCTAGTAGAGAGAAGGTAAAGATCAGAGAAGCTAAAAAAAGACTTTTAGATGATACCTCAGATTTTCTCAAATGAACACTAGTTTGAGGGATGGTGTGATAGCTGTTAATCAAACTAAATCTTTATTATATGCTAAGTCAATCCATCTGGAAAATATATCTTTGTGGTGATACTGCCTTTTCAACTTCTATTATACAAGTCTGTTTTCCATAATATCCACCTTTCATACAATATGTCCTCATAGTAGTAATGTAACTATTTAGATATTCCATCTTTGATGATAGAAATACTCCTATCTGACTTGGTCTCCTATGACAAAGTCCTTACTTCTGTTAGTATCTTATTACTGAAACTTCTGCTTGAGGTAATAGAGGCTATACTACTGAAACCCTGAGCATCTCCTATAGTTCTTCTTTGTATATAAGATTAGTAGTTATACTGTAATTCACTAGTCTGATAATCAACAAAGATAACTCTTATTGAACTCAATCTCCAGTATTCAATGACAACATACCAATTAGTACTCACTCCTATCTTGGACTTTTTTTTTTCATCTGAAGTTGTAACTATATAGCAGTCAGATGGTGTAACATATAAGCTAAAGCCAAGGTTGTTCTACAAGTTTGTATATCTCTGAGCCAATTCCACAGACTTTCATTCCTAGTATGAACTACATCTGACAATCTTGAAAAGAAGAGATTTTTAGGAATAAGAAACACTACTTGTAAATAACTAGCTACAAAGTATGTATACTTACAAAAGTATTTTACTGGATTATGAACATTTGGATTGTTAAATAAGGTAGGAACATATTAGGTCAGAAGCCAATAGAGTCCAGAATAGTAGAGTGAGTATGAACAACTATGGAAACAGTAAAGATAGAATGGAATGAGCTCTCAAAAGTAAAAATCAATTATCAAATTGATGTTGGGTTGTAAATGAAGAGATAGCTATGTGCTCATGAAATCTCAGAAAGTTTTATTATGGTCTTGGTTTTCATTTTTTAAATACATTCTTTGTATTTTTAGACTAATATATAAACTACAAGTAAAGGGGAGTAAGAGAGAGAACTTCTATCCAAATACTCCTACTTAAAAGTAGTTTAACTTTTATTTTATTAAGTGAGCATTGTTAGTACCTGCTATTACTTTCAGACAAGTTTTAAAGAGTTCTAGCAGTCTAGGAAAGGCTAACAAGGTAAGTATCAGTTGGTATCTTCAGTTATAAGGTTTAACTTGAGAGATGCCTTTAGAATACATCATTTAGAATGGATAGTATTAGAGGCTTTTAAGGAGCTTTGCAATCTATTTACTAGACTGTTGACATGTAGTATGATATCATTGTTCTGGAACCTTTTATGATATTCTATATGACATATGATCATGTGACTTGTAACAGATGCATAATAATTTGTTATATCATACTAATTTCTAACTCTAAGTTCAAAAATAAGAAAATAAGAAAATAAAGAAAAAATAAAATAAAATAAAATAAAAATGAGAAGAGAAATAAAAATAATTAAAGTTTACTGTCTTTAACTAGGCACTACTCTGGACATGCAGCTTTACTTTACTTCAGGCTACCACTTTAAAGATAATAGACAAACTGAATGTACAAATTAGATACTTGAGCAATACTTTTATGTATATTGTAATTACTAGTAAGACAACTAGTCTAAACTTCTATTTCTTGTAAATTTCTCTTACAACAATACTTCTAATACTACTACTAGTGTCTTTCTATTCTTTACTAATAAGAGATATCATCCAAACATCTTTATTCATCCTGAACATAATATTGTGTTCTCCTAAGCTTATAACTTTGCTATAGATCTTAATAAGTTACAAAGTACTCTTAAAGCTAAGATTACTATAGCCTAACAGAATTACCAGAAGTCTGTTGATGTGTGATGTTTCTCTATACCCAATTTCAAAGTAGATTAATAAAGTTTTTATTAAAGCTTGATTTTTTATGACTATCTGGCTCTTTAAGAAATTATCTGAAAATCTCAAATCCTATGAAATTATCTCTTAGTCTGGTACTCTATTGCTTATCCTCTATTTGCTAGAGTTTACATGCTTTGTACATTTAGTCTTCTATATCTCTATGCTTGAACCTACTACTTCCAGTACTTTCTCTAAGAAAACATAACTAGCTTCTATACTTATAATTATCAACAAAGAATTTAAGTATAAAATCTTTCAGATACTAGACTTCAAAATTGATTGCCAATGAGTATGTAAGCTCCTTTACAAGGTCATTTGGTTAGGATATGAAGATACTAAGATGAATTTGAGTAGATTTTTATATAAGGATATTTATTTCTCCAGAGCTTTTCAAGTTGTATACAGATATTTCTAATTATCTGGATATGTCATCTAACTTCCTTTTTTTATATTCCCTCACTCTTCCATAATATTTTGTGGTCTTCTATAGTCTGCTATTATTATCTGCATTTATCTGCTTATCTACTTTTCTATATTACAGAAGCATTTGCTAAGCATTCTAACTCTCTTCCAATTTGGTCTCTTTATTCTGAACTGTTTCTGATTACTTAAGCATTATTATTCCCTACTTATATAAACAGAATTTTAACACATCAGAATAGATCTGCTATTATATAGAGTAGTTGTCATCTTCAGAAATTCTTATTTTGTTTTCTTAGAATTTTCTAAAGATAAGTATGTAGTTGGTATTTCTTAGACAATAAACTTAGGATTTTCTGGAGATTTGAAGTATCTTGCTTTTCTACCCAGTTTTCCTAACTTGGTATCTGATTTCTATATTGTATATTATACTAAGTCTAGTCTACTCCCATTGTCTTGATCACACTACTATATGTTATGATCTCAAAACCTTAGAGTAGGTCAAGAAAAGGGACCTTGTATAGGGTTTACATAAGAGAACTCAATAAAGAACTCTGTACAGAATTGTCTACCTTATATACTAAAACTCCATGGTTCATGCTAACTACTTCTAGCCTATTCTAAACAGCCATGTGTTTGCTCTAAGGTCAATATGTGTTAAACATGCTATATAATATTATTCTTTTAAAATCTTTTACATTCTTCCATGTAACATGTAATCATGTGACTGTGACTGTGACAGCATCATATGACTGATATATGACAGTTTGTGACAGTAACATCATGCTAACTCTAAATCTAAGTTCCTAAAATAAAGAAAAGAAAAGAAAAGATAAAATAGTTAGAGTCTACTATTTTAAATTCTGACACTAATTCATTCCCAGCCTCCATACACTTTTAACAGAAATTTCTCTTAGTATATTCTGTCTTTTTTTAATTTTGACTCAATCTCAGCTTTTGCAAACTTTTTATGGAGTCTTTATTTTTATTTTTTCAGACTTTAACTTCTGTTTTATTTTCTTTTTTAATCATAAAACAAGACTAATATTCTAGTAGGAGGTAGATGATGGAGTTTGCCCCAACATCTTTCTCTCAACTTCTTTAAGCCCTACTATAGACCTATTTCTATTCCCATTCCTACTTTTCTTGTCTTTATCTTTGTCTTCTTTATTTCTATTACATTTACCTTTCTTGCTATTTTATAAAATCTTCTTTAGACCTCACTAAGCATTGACTATAGCTTTAATTCTTGCTAATTAGATAGTATTATTCTTCTACCTCTCTACTAAGTTCTGAAGGGACTGTCCAAAACTGTGATATTCTTTAACTAGTTTTTAAAGTGTCTGCTTAATAGTATTTAGGATTCTGTCATAGGTAGAGACCAACTTCTTAGAAGATAGTATTAACATGTAGTATACACCACTGTTTAATAGCAATGTACCCTGTGCAAGCTAGGAAGCAACTATGAGTAAAGAAGTTAATTAGTAAAAATGGTATAGAAAAAAAAGAAATATTGCTACACATTTGTTGTTGTACACCAAATATTTCTGTCTAGTACACACACACACTTCTTACAAGAGTTTTGCCTCCATCATTACTGTATTATTCCTGTAGTACCTCTTAGTCTGTTTTTTTTTTGCTTTCTTAAATAGCTACTGCCTAGCCTTGTTCTCTAAGGAGATTTTTATAATCTTCTTGTACTTGGTTCTTACTACTTGAAAGACCTTACTATATTTCCTCATCACAGATTCTTCATCTTTCAAATTCTCCAACCTCATCTTCTTTAATACCTCCTTCTTATACTATTTTTATATATCTTCCTCCTATGTTCTAGTCTTAGTAGCTTTTTTTTGCTTTCTGAGCTATCTGTTCAATATAACTTGCTTTTGCTGCCTCTTTTAAGTGGGCTTGGAGCTGCTACTTTTTCTTGTACTATTGTTGTATTTTCTAACATTGTTGCTATTACAAACTTCATTCAGCTTGTATCTCCACAATTAGTGGACTGATTTTCACAAACTAAGTTGTGCTAGAAAGCCTCAAATAAGGGCTATCTACACATATGTGGGATGTACAAAAGAAACAACAAATGACTGAGATATCAGGCCATTAGTAACTGTAAAAGCTTTGTTTGCTAATATCTCATAAACAGCTGAATAGATTCACACAATTGAACTTGCATTGGAAAGTGCTCAATCTGTTTATGACAATATATGATGTATCTCAAAATGATAAGTATTGGTAGAGATACAAGCATATCAATATAGTGATATAATTAGTTACTTTCTAAAATTAGCCTGATAGCTGCTATGATAGATGACAGCTCCCATCAGGTATGAGTTTTGATCATGTAATGGCAATAGCTTGCATACAGACCATCACTCTTTTGTATATACTTCTGTGTCTGAAGATTAGACCTCAGACTTAACAACATCAATTTTCATCATTCTTTATTCTTTATTATCTGTATTGATCTTAATCATCATTGTTATCATTATTGAACTTCTGAATCACTTCTAAACCTCTGAGAGTGTACCTAAGGTTCAGATATCACAAATAAGTGAGTAGTTTATCTTGTGATAGTTGTTCTAACATTTCAGTATTAGCCTTTGAAATGTTTAATAAGGGAGAGGACATGGTAGTATAGAGAAAAGAGACAAGATTTTTTCTTTATTTTTTATATATTGACTTAAGCACTATGGCAAGTTCTCTGGGTAGACTGAACAAGACTTCAAAGACTTAGTCCTGAAGAGAGAATACTATAATATGCTAAATCTACTTGTCTTGAAGACTGACCTCCATAGCAGCTTATTAATCCTATTAAAAGCCTATCTTCTATAATAGCTATCTCTCCTGCAACATGTCTTCATGGTGGTGATATAATTATTCCCTAACCCTTTAAGTATTTAGTTTTCTATAATAGAGATACTTCTATTGAACTTGGCTTCTTATAGTGGAGTTTTCCTATCTAGCCTCTTTTAGTGTTTCATTACTAAAACCTTCACTCAGTGCTATATTCTGGAAACCCCAGACATCTTCTATCCATATTATTTATATATAAGACTAATAGTTATACCATAATTTGCTAGTCTGATAATTAATGACAATTTCAAGTAAACTTGATCTCTAGTATTCAACAGTAATACACTACTATTAGTACTCAATTCTTTTCGGACTTTGTTTCAGTTTTCTGAAGTTATGGTTATATAGTAGACAGATAGTACACTATATAAGTTAAAGCCAAGATTATTTTTGGGAAGTTTATATCTCTGAGCTCATCATATGGAGTTTCTGTACTCTATATATTCTTAAGCAAGCTCAGACTATCATGAGAACTGTCTTGAAACTTTTACTATATGCTTCAAACTTTGAGTTGGTGTTTACTAAAAAAACTTTAACAAATTTTGTTACAAACTTTATTCAACTTGTGTCTTCACAACTAGTAGACTGATTCTTACAAACCAAATTGCACTAGAAAGCCATAAATGAGAGCTATTTACACATATATAGAATATACAAAAGTAATAACAGATATCAGACTATTAGTAACCACAAGTTTCATTAGCTATTATTTTAGAAACAACTAAATAGATTCCCATGATCAAACTTGTATTGGAAAGAACTCATTAAGTAGTTTTGAATGATATATTATACATCATTTGGAGATTAGTTTTTATAGAGATACAAGTATATCAATATAGTAATATAATCAGTTATCTTGTGAGAGGTAAATTGCACTTACTATGTTATCTGCAATAACAGCATGAAAGATAGAACAGAAGAGTAACTTAGTAAGCTAAGTTTTGAAAAGAAGCTAGATGTGGTATTGTATAAATAAAATAACCTTGGCTTTAATAAATAATATTGTACCTAGTTTATGAATTGCATAGTTATAACTTTGGATAACAGGAGTTCAGACAGAAAAGTGTGAGTGTAGTACAGTTTAAGTTGATTATTAGACTAGAAAATAATATATAGGAGTTATGTTCTTAAATACAGAAGTGACAATCTAATAATATTTTACTATTAGTAACAGTAATCAAGCAGAAAAGAGGTTATGCTAGGGTATAACAAGAACTATGCAATACTAGCCCTTAACTGTGTACTAAAAAATTTAAAGAAAACATTATTAGTATTAGGAATTAATAGAAGATATAAAAATAATAATATAGAAACTGATTAGAACATATAACACCCTTAAAAGGACTCTCATGAATGTAAAAGAATGAAGTTAGAAAGGGTATTAAAAGAAATATATGAGTATTATCTGTTTATAAATGCTTTCTCTAGCTAATACACTTTTAAACAGTGAACCTTACACTATATAACAAGTTTCTATGGAAAATCTAGTGAATAGATTGCAAAGCTCCTTAAGAGCCTCTAACAACACTATCTATTCCAGGTAATATATCCTAAAGGTATCTCTCAAGTCAAACCTTACAACTAAAGATACCAGCTAATACTTATCTTGCCAGCCTTTTCCAGACTACTAGAACTCTCTGAAACTCATCCAAAAGTAATAGCAGGTACTAATGATGCTTACTTAATAAAATAGAAGTTAAACTACTCTTAAGTAGGGATATTTGGATGAGAGTCCTTTCTTTACTCCCTTCCACTTGTAGCTTATATATTAGTCTAAAAATACAAAGAATAAACCTAGAGAATGAAGCCTGAAATCATAATGAAGCTCTCTAAAACCTCATAAGTATATGGCTATTTTTTATCTGCAACCCAACATCAATCCAATAATTGATCTTCACTTGTGAGAGCACATTCCATACTCTCTGTTTCTATTTCCATAGCTGCTCCTTCTCATTTCTTCATTCTAGACTCTGTTGGCTTCTGATCTGATGAGTTTTTGTCTTATTTGACTGTTTCTTGTTCCTAGAAACCTTTTCTACTCAAGATCTAGTTTGGTTAATAGCTACCACACCACTTCTTAACTACTGTTCAATTGAGAGAACCTGAGACATCATCTATGAGTGTAAGATCTTCTTACTAATATCTTCAAAGAGATCTTATATGCTTAAAAATCTTAGAAGATTACATATTTTTGTGAAAAAGCATTTTCTAACATAATAGTGTTATTTCTTGACTCTAAGAGGCAAGAATTGCAAATATCTTCAATCTATCTACTCTAAGGATGGCAGTTGGCTTGCTTATTTTGGCTAGTTAGTCATATTATATATCAAAACAACTAGAGCCATTCTCGATCATGCTTTCATTGAGAAATATAAATAGTACTTTTTTTCTGCAAAGTGCATCCAATATCTATATAGCCATTTCTAGGTGAAAATGTGTCAACATATCTTTGCAAAATGCCCTAGATTTGCTCATAATCTCTTAATTAACCTATCTTCATCAATTGAAGACTTTGTTGACTTTTTGAAGGAGCATTTAAGCACTTTTATCTTCTCTTCTCAAGAACAACCTCTTACTCCTCCTAAGCCTCTATGAGTGCTTAATTTGTCTGCTTTTCCATTTCTGTAGATATTTTCTTAGTCTCATTTTTCTCAATTCCCTTTAACTTTATATTCTCAGTATAATAGGTCTGTAAATTTGGATATATAATTTGTAAGTTAGTTACTTGTAATATTTATCTAGATTTCTCTTTGATTTCTGTTGACTTTAGTAGTATCTCTGTTCTCTGAGGCAAAAAGTTTTAGGCTAATTATAGTAGATAGTCTTTTATGGATTGTGACTAAGTACTGTGTAATAAATTGTTAAATAAAAACAAATAGCATATATGCTAAAGTTTTATATTTATTATAACTTAAGCTCAAGTGTTAGAGTAAAAGTATACTTATTCATTAAGTAACACAAGAGAACTTAATAGAATTTTTAATATAAGATAGTCTACTTTTTATATCCTAGTTTTTAATTCATGTACTTTATAACCTACCCTAAAATAATAACTAAGTTTTTATAGTAAGTTTTATAATATTCTATCAAGTTACAACCTCTTAGCTAAGTTATAAAAAGAAAATAAGAAAAATCAAGTTTATATTTGTAAGTTCTGACAATGTTTGTATTCTGTATATTTGTCAGGCATAGTTCACACTGGGAGATAAAAGTCCATGGAGTTGACTCAGAGATGTATGGAGTATGTAAACTCTATGCTTGATGATGTGAACTTGTGGAATGATCTTGGCTTTAGCTTATGTGCTGTGCTGTCTGTCTGCTATGTAGTTGTAACTTCAGATAAATGGATGAAGTCTGAGATGGGAGTGAGTGCTAATTAGTGTATTGCCATTAAATAATGGAGATTGAGTTTGATAAGAGTTTATCTTTGTTGATTATCAGACTAGTAAATTACAATGTAACTACTAGTCTTATATACAAGTAAGAGATATAAAAGATGCTTAGGGTTTCAGTAGTATGGCCTCTATCACTCCAAGCAGAGGTTTTAGTAGTGAGACACTAACAGAAGTAAGGTAAGAGAACTCTACCATAGAAGACTGAGTTAAATAGAAGTATTCCTGTCATGGAAGACAGAATATTCAGATTGTTGTATCACTCCCATGAGGACATGTTGCAAGAAGGATGGCCATTATAGAAGACAGGCTTGTGTAATAGATATTGAGGAGGCAGTATTACCATAGAGATGTATTTTCCAGATGGGTGGACTTGGTATATGACAATATTATAAATAAGTGTTATATTCTATATGTCTTATATAGATCCTGATCACTAATATATGAACTGTGTCTAATATTTTATAGTCAAACTCTATCCCAAAACTTTATTCTCTACTTACTATTATATACTTTCTATCTTTTAGTTGTTACTATTAATTCCAAAGTTCTCTATCATTGTTATATATGGTTGTATAGTATACTTTATTATAACAAGAAACTTGGATTTTCTTCAGAGTTTTGAAGCATACAGTATACTTTCATCTTAGTGGCTATTAAAAGACTTACTACTTTGTTAAAAATCAAATCTTGAACACTACTTATATCTGTTACTAAATTTATAGACTTTTCTCTATTCAAGTTACAAGTTTCAAATGCCATCACTAAGTTATACTCTTATCTATTCTATTGTTATCAAATAAGCTCTTACCAATTCAGATATTTTTTTAGATTATTTAATTAAGAGTTTTTAACCATTTGGTACAATTATTCTAAGTTTAGGTCAGCATTGTTCTACCTGATATTCTACTTGGTTAGCATAAACTATTAAATGTATCTAGAGTAGTTGTTACTTTGAAAAAACCTTATTCTTTTCTTTTAGATTCTCTCTGGAGGTAAGTTGTATACTTGATAGTTGTGAACAATATAACTTGTATTTTTCCTGAAGTATAAACTTGTTGTGGCAGCTACTAACATAAATGGTTAATAAATTACTCAATAATCTTTAAGTTATAAGAGTTTTATGAGGATTATAAGAAAACTTGACAAGAAGTTTCTAATGTATTGATATCCTATACATACTATTACATGCTAGTTTATACTCTACAATATAACCTACTTTAAAGTATATTACCCATCAGTTGTTAAGAGTATATTAGAATGGACAGATTTTGCTTTGAGTGAATATTTGTAATTAGTTATACAGAAAGGGATTGGATCAAGTATAAGAACTTCTCTGAGAATGAACATAGTTATCTATGAGGTTGGATAAGATACTTGGATTGCAGATTAAGCTTGGAGACTTGTTTATGAATAGGTAACATGATCTTAAATAACAACCTTGGTCTTAACTTATATGCTGTGCTTACTATCTGTTGCACAGTTATAATTTTGGATGTTAAGATATCAGAGAGAACTAACTAATATCTTAGTTGGGAAAGTAAGAGTAAATGTTTAGTTAGATCTTAGTTAATTTCCAGACTGAAGACTACAAAGTATTTACTTAGTTTTAAATACTAAGTTTGTAGTTGGAACTGTAGTTAGAAAGTTAGTAGTATGGGAAATAACTAAGAAGATATTAAAGAGATAGTTTCTAGGATATAGGATAACTAAGAGTTTAAGTGATGAGTTACTAGGAGATGAGATGTAAAAGGCTAATCTATATATAAACAGATATAGATGTAGAAGTGTATCTAGATATAGTTAGAGTTTTAACTAGAAGTCAGAAAGTGAATGTCTCAGATATCTTGGAAGTTAGTCTATGATATAAGTCCACTATACATATATTATAAGAATAACATGATATAGATATGCCTTCTGATATTATTATTCTAGTTTTTTCTACTATTTTCTATATATATTATATTATATCATGTGATATGTCATATGACTGTAGTAACATACCTCTTTATAGCTAAGAAAAAAATTAAAATAAAAGAAAGAGAAAATCAAATTAAAAATAGATAAAAAGAAAAGAAAATTCAAAGAAAATATAATAGTTCAAGCATACTATACCAAAACTCCATTAAACTCTACAGACTTCATCCAGTTATTCTAACAGTTATCTTAACAATATTTAAGTTGAATAAATATACTGTACTTTTTTAGTTATGTTTAACTAACTCTAGTTCTTCTTCTGAAATTGAAATTAAGTAATATACAGTAATGCAATATTGCTATTAGAATATATAAGGTTACATGTTACAGAAATATGACCAAAGTATGACATACTATTATAATTTGAGTTATAACTAGAGTCATACTTTCATGTTCAATTCTATTATATAACAAAACATATCAGAAGAATTGAGTAAGCTAGAATCAGAAATACATAATATATAAAGTATTTTTGTTAAATAGTTGTAAAAACCATAGTTAAGATAACTTAGGCTTACTTTTAGTATATTCTTATAAAAATCACAAGAGAGCTTAACAAGAAGTTTTTTTTAGTCAATAGTTTAATACACAATACTTGATAGCAGTCTGTAACAGACTATCTACAAGAAGTAGCCTACAATTTTTGTCTTAGGAGACTGAAATCTCTTATAAGTAGAGAAAGGTATTATTAGAGTTAATGGAAATTAAGAAGAAATTTGAATAAAGATTGCTAACAACCAATCTATATTATGACTTAAGTTTTAGAGTTTGAACAAAAAAGAAAACTTGTATTATTTAATACAAGAGAAATTAGTAGAGTTTCTAGTATAGGTAAGTTAACTTTATATACTTCTAATGCATGGTCTGTACACACTTTACATCTAGCTTACTCTAAATATTATAAGTCATATATATATGATATATGAAGTTATTCTTTTATATATTTCATGACATTGTAACTAAGATATATATGACTAACTTGTGATAGCTATTATACTTTAGTATGTTACTTGTGACAGTTGTGACCATCACATGTGACCTCAATTGTTCTTTTTTCCTTCTTTTTCAAAGATGTGTTGATTTTTTTTACCTAGCAATGGCTACACAGATATTGGGTACTATCTGTAGTAAGAAAATACTGTTTATACTTCCTATTAAGAGCATGATTAAGGATGGCTCTAGTTGCTCTAGTACATAATGTGACTAACTGTCCAATATGAGAAAGCTAACCACTCTTAGAGTAACTAGGCTAAAGGGGCTTGTAATTCTTGTCTCTGAAAGTAAGAAAATAGTACTCTTGAACAGTAGAATAATTAAAGGATGTTCTCTAAGTATTTAGACATGAGAAAACACTTTTCAAGTAAAGAGCATCAATAAAAGTAGTTGTTATATTTCATTTAACAGCCACTCTGGTGTTAATCACATTATTATGGACTAGTTAGCATAAGAACCACTCAATATTGCTTAAATAGTCCAAATATTTGTTTTTATAGTTAATCACAAGAAAAGAACAAAGCCAATGAAAGAACTTGTCCAGAATGCCTAGAAAGGTCCACTGCCTTTCTAGAAGAGCCTAGAAAGTCAGTAATAATGATAATGTATTCAATGTCTATACTAGTGATTTTGGTAATACCTAGTCTTATAGCAAAAAGCTCAGTATTAAAAGCAGTTGGCTGACCAGCTGGAGTCTTAGAGAATGACACCTGTTGTAATAGCCTTAGTATCAAAGAGATTAAAGTATTTAGTTGTTAAAGTTGAAAACAATAGACTCTATTTATTTTTATTTTATTTTATATTTGAAACTTAGAGTTAGTGCTAGCATAACATCATATATAACTGTCACAAATTGTCACACATCGATCACATGTCACATGATGCTGTCACAGTCACATAGAACATAAAACATTATAGAAGATTTTATCTAGAATAAGATAATTGTTATAGTATAAGAGTGTGGACAGACTTAGACTAGGGTTAGGGTTTGGACAAGTATATATTGTAGTGATAATTATTAGTCTACAATGGGAGAAGAGATATAGAAGATAGGCACATGACCTGGAAGTCATGTGACAGAGTCTAGAGTGGTCTGGAAGGACTTAGGATCTAGAAGGAGTTAGGGTTAGGGATGATGTCAAGAGACAACGGTTCCTCATGGTGTACACATGGTATGCACATGTATAGTAGAGATTAAAGGTATGACGTCAGGGCACATGTAAAAAGCATGGTGGCCTTAAGGAAAACACATGTGGATGAGTAATAGGACATGAGGTAGAAGCATGGTAGATGAACATAAGGTAAACACATTGTTGTAGCATGGACCACAATGTAATAGTATATATAGAGGAGCAATGCAGCAAGGGCTCCTTGTTGAGTTCTCTTGTAATTCCCCCACTCTTTACTTGATAGCCCATTGGAGAGCTTTGCTTGTTGTGAGATCATTTGTCCTGGAGTGACGAATGGTTGCTACAACAATAATGTTATATAGTATATATTATATATGTTGATCATAAAGAAAATACATGGCTCTTTAGGGTAGGCTAATAGTAGTGTAGCATGAACCAGTAGTCTAGTGTATATAAGGTAGACATTTTTATACTTGGAACTCCATTGAGTTCTCTTATGTTAATCTTAATACAGAGTTTTTTCTCTTAACTTACTTTAAGATCTTGAGTTTGTAATATTAGTGAGATTAAGAAGTGATGCTTCAATATCCAGAAAATAGAATCCTTCAAACAAGCATACTGGATATTATTCAAAGAGCAAGTAATTGTGGGTAAGGGCAAGTGTTCTTTGAATTTCTAGTACTAAGTAAAGATATCAATACATGCTGAGAGAAGAGCAGCAGTCCTGAGACAAGATTACTTAACTAGCTTCTTAAAATAAAGATAAATGAAAATAAGACCTACTAGAGCTTCAATTTCACTAGTAGATGAAGTGCAAAATACATTAAAGACCTAAAGAGTAGTCTTATATTACATAGCTGTTAAAAGCAATATTTGTATCTTATTAGAAGCTTTAGCAAAGAACCAGAGTTGAAAACTATAGATAGTAATTGAAACAACACATAACAAATAAAAAAGTCATTTCTAAAGTGGAAGAAGGCTTTTAGTTGAATTTCCAAGCATACTCATTCAATACCTCAGTAGAGTAATAACAAATATGTTTCTTGAAGAATAGCATTATAAATTAAGTCTCAAAGTATTAAGATAAAAGAAGAATCTTGTATTAGAGTTAACATAAGAGAACTTAATAGAGTTTCAAGTACAAAGTATCTATCTTATATATACTGGGCTAATAGTCTACACTATACTAAACTTAGTCTACTCTAAAAAGCATATGTTATTTAGAAGATTAATATGTAGTAAATATGCTATATGATGACATTATTCTAAAACTTTCTATGTCCTTCTGTATAATATATAATTATATGACTATAACTGTGATATATGACAGTCTTGCATGATATCATGCTCATCTTTTTTTAAGTCAACAATTTATTACATAGAGCATAAAGGCAGACCATAGTAGCTATATACATAGGACTAAATATATGAAAAATACATAAGAAAAGACTGAAGTGAAGTAGAAAAGAAAAAAAAAAGAGTGTGAAAACTATCTGATGCTTTTTGGAAAAGTAAAAGCCTTTAGGTTGAATATGAGAAATACTGTGAAGTTTGCTAATGATTCCCTATTGGAACTCCAGTATTTACTGTGTTTCTTATAGTTGTGAAGTATATGATGTCTTAATTCTATAGAATAGTCACTATATAGGCACACAAATGATTCTTTGGGGAAGAAGCAAAGATGGTATTCTTTTATAGAAGTGTGGTTCATAATGGCTCTCATAGCTCTAGCATAGAGGGTGTTTGAGTGGCCAAAGTGTTTAAGCCATGCACTTTTCTTGGTATAGATTAGAGATATAAGGTGTTTTTTATTGTTGAGGAGTTTAAGGAAATTTCTGTCTTTATATTCTGAAGTCTAAAATGTTATTTGCTATGAGCAAATTATACTATTACACTTTTCTTTCTTGCTATAGTCCTATAAATTTCTATATAGGAATTAAGAAATGAATTGATGCTGCCTTGTTTCTTTATCGACTTCAATATAAAGTAGCTATGCCAACTTGCTCAGATATTTGACTATGTTGTTGAAGTCTTTGTTGAAGAAGTCCCTTAGGCACTGAGCTGCTTTGATTACTTGTAGCTAGTATGGGTGTGCCAATGAATCAAAGATTTTTTTAGTAGCATGAATAATATCTGTGATGATAATAATCTTGTTGGCATCAGTAACTTGGCAGGATTTATTGATGGCACTTCTGATAGCAAATAATTTAGCTTCAGTTGTGGTAACATTGATTACATAATGAGCTTTCTTGGATAATTTTCTATAGTTTGAAAAGATATAAGAAACTGCTATAGTGATGTTGTTTTTAATACTAGTATCAACAATGGCTATGATAGTCCCAGAGTCAAACAATATGTTCTGAGCAAATACATTTAGAGCATGGAAGTGAATACATAAATTAAAGATATTTTTTCTATTAGCTAAATAAAAAGAAAACTGAGATGAGAAAGTGTCTATGAGATGAAAACTAGGAAAAACCTTTTTGTGTAGCCTGTTAAAAGCTGGTCAAAGTTTGTTTGATCAGTTGATAGAGTTGACTAGAAAGCTCTTGACTATCAATTTTTATTTCATTGTAAGCTTGCTTATAGTAAGTCAATGTGGGTTGGAATTGTTGGAGTGTTGATTATTAAAGAGTAATTTAGCAATATATTAATTAGGGAGAGAGGTAACCTTAAGATGATGACAACTGTTAATTTGTCTAAGTATAAGTGGATTTGTATAAGTCCTGCTATTGTCTTTACACCCCAAGTGGGTAAAGTATAAAATGCTCTAGTAATCCAGAGTGCTGCTTTTCTCTGTATCTTTCTGAATTCCTTGAGTAGGTAGTTAGTTGGGGCTCCCTTGAAGTACCAAAGTTGATGTCTATAGAAGACAATTGGAAGAATACATGATTAAAAGAGAAGTTGTTTTTGGTAGAGTAGGAAATCTCTTATGAAGTTTTCTAGTAGTTTCATATACTTGATAGTTGACATGGCTTTGTTGGTATAAAACTAAACATGTTAACAGAAAGATAATTTACTATCAAAGATGAACCCTAAGTATTGCCATGATTCTTTGGGCATAAGAATTGGTTCTTTTAGTAGGCTGAAGTTGAGGGGTTGGAGGTTGTGATATTTTGTAGTCCTGGAAAAGTGGAAAACTTCTGATTTGTTATATTCAATCTCCAGGCCAAATTCATGAAGGATCATGGTAATGATATTGTAACTGTAAAAGAGATTAGTATTTAATTTAGAGGTATTTTTTTCTTACAAAATTAGAAGACCATCATCTACAAAAGATAGGAATGAGACAGGAATAGGAACAAGAAAGTTATTGATCCTTTTTTTGAAGATGTGGAAAACAGAGGCAATGTAAAGAGTGGAAAAAATAGAAGATAACACTAAGCCCTATCCAACTCCAACATCCAATTTCAGTAAAGGAAAAATAAAATTATTCTAAAAATATTGAGTGAATCTGTCTGTAAGAAAGGAAGAGAAAAAAAGAATGATATTAGAATTGAATCCTGCTTTGTTCAAAATCTTGAGGAGGAATTGATAGTTGAGAGATGGAAAAATTGTGCAATGTTAAAAGTGAGACTGTTAGTGGTTAGGTCTTTAATTTATCCAGCTCAAATGAAGTGAGTGAGATATACTCCTGTATTGATAGATAATCTATACTTTAGTCTACTAACTTAGCTAAAGTGAAGAAAATCTGTTGAGATAGCTTGAAATTGAAGTCTCTTGCTAATAAGTTTTTTGATTAGCTTGTCAAATGTGTTGAATAGGACAATTGGATGAAAATATTTATGCAATTCATAAGAAATCTTGTTTGGTTTAAATATGACAATGCTAGTGGACTCCTTGAAGTATGACAGCCAATAGTGGAATGAAATACATATATTGGCAATGTGAACTATGTTCAAGAGACATCTATTATCTGCTATTAGTACCTTGATGTGTGACCATGGAAGGTGGTTCAGTTCTAGAGTTGTATTAGGCACAGTTCACACCAGGGTGGAAGTCTGCAGAATGGACTTGGAGATGAATAGACTTGTGGAACGACCTTGGCTTCAGCTTATGTGCTGCACCATCTGTCTGCTGCGTGGTTGCAACCTCAGATGATGGGGAGAAGTCCAAGATAGAAGTGAGTGCTGATTGGTGTGTCGCTATTGAACACCAGAGATCAAGTTCAATAAGAGATTATCTTTGTCAATTATCAGACTAGTGAATTACAGTGTAACTACTAGTCTTATATACAAACAGAAAGTA